>Ga0116142_10000480_pt1 | contig 53132 bp, 39 predicted proteins | sample AD_UKC033_MetaG_FD_89785 | JGI IMG/M metagenome (GOLD analysis project Ga0116142, IMG submission 89785) | Active sludge microbial communities of municipal wastewater-treating anaerobic digesters from USA - AD_UKC033_MetaG | ecosystem: Engineered > Bioreactor > Anaerobic > Digestate | place: USA... | reverse complement strand
TCGAACATTTAATTTAAGAGAGAAAATGCTTTAAGGCTTTTCTCTCTTTCTTTCATTCCGCTACGCTCCATTTCAGAAAGAGAGAAAAATCAATCTCTGTTGCATTTACTAATTGAATTTATCGATGCAGCAACATCAGAAACAATAATTATTGTTATGAGTTAAAGAAATTGTAAATACTTAAGGACACTGACTTATGAATTCAATTACTATCACATTTTTATATTTTAAAAAACCCATTGGTAAAAAAAGAATATATTATAACAAAAAAATCCCCTCCTGAAAGGAAGGGATTCTGCGCGTTAAAAATAATCGATGAGCTAGTTGTACAATATGTAATTTTGTTAGCTCCTAGATAATACCTTGATCTACCATTGCATCGGCAACTTTTAAGAACCCTGCAATATTGGCACCTTTAACATAATTAACATATCCTGAAGCATCCTTGCCGTATTTTACGCAAGCTTCGTGGATGTTTTTCATAATGCCATGAAGTTTTTCATCAACTTCTTTAGCTGACCATGATAATTTCATTGAGTTTTGAGACATTTCGAGCCCTGATGTTGCTACACCACCTGCGTTAGCCGCTTTACCTGGTGCGAATAATATTTTATGTTCCTGGATAACCTCTATTGCTTCAGGTGTACAAGGCATGTTAGCGCCTTCGCAAACACAAATACAACCGTTTTTAACAAGAGTTAATGCATCTTCTTTACCTAATTCATTTTGTGTAGCACATGGTAAAGCTACATCGCATTTAACTTCCCAAGGTCTTTTGCCCTGATGAAATTCTGCTCCAAATTCATAAGAATATGGTTTTACTATATCTTCGTTTGTAGCTCTTAATTGAAGCATATAATCAATTTTCTTTCCAGAAATACCGTCTTTATCATATACATAACCATCCGGACCGGAAATCGCAACAACTTTTCCACCTAATTCAGTAACTTTTCTAACCGCACCCCAAGCTACATTACCGAAACCTGAAACCACAACAGTTTTTCCTTGGAAGGTTTCACCTTTAGTAGCAAGCATTTCCTGAGCAAAATATACGTTACCAAAACCGGTAGCTTCTGGACGAACCAAAGAACCACCCCATTTCAGTCCTTTACCTGTTAATACACCTGTATGCTCACATGCAAGTTTTTTATACATTCCAAATAAGAAACCTATTTCTTTTCCACCAACACCGATATCCCCTGCAGGAACGTCAGTTTCAGGACCTATGATTTTCCACAATTCTAACATAAATGATTGACAGAAACGCATAATTTCTCTGTCAGATCTTCCTTTAGCATTAAAATCAGAACCACCTTTTCCACCACCCATTGGTAATGATGTTAGTGAATTTTTGAAAATCTGCTCAAAACCTAAGAATTTAAGAATAGAAAGATTTACACTTGGGTGAAATCTTAAACCGCCCTTGTAAGGTCCTATTGCTCCGTTAAATTGAACACGATAACCCAAATTAACATGAACTTTTCCATTATCATCAGTCCATGGAACTTTAAAAGTTAAAATTCTGTCAGGCTCAATTAATCTTTCGATAATACCATTTGCTTCATACTGTGGATTTTCGTTATACACATCTTCAATGGTTTCTAAAACTTCTCTTACTGCCTGAAGGTACTCAACTTCTCCCGGGTGTCTTTTTTCCAGGTCGTTCATCAATTTTTCTACATTCATCTTTTTAAATTTTAATATTATTAATATTCCGTAAAGAATTAAATATTTGTTTAATATTTCGATGTAAAATTACTATTAACTTCATTATAAAAATCGTTTTATTATTGTTTGTTTTCTCATTAATAATTGATATTTATCAATGACTTTTGTTTGTTTGTTGATTTTTTTTAATTTTGGCACAAATCATTTTGACGATGCAGGATGACAATGAAGATATTAATGTAATCATTAAAAACCTTAACGAAAGAAAGAAAGAGTTGGAATGTCTTTACCAACTTGATGAAATTTTAAAAGATTTCGACTCCGATTTGGAAAAGGTGCTAAGCAAAATAACAAACATCATTCCTGCGGGTTGGAGATATTCGGATATATGTAAGGTAAGCATTATTGTTTCGGACATTGAAGTTTCTACAGAAAACTTTAAAAATACCGAATTAAAATTAAAATCGGATTTATATACAGACGAGTTGAGAGTAGGTGAAATAATACTGTGTTATATTAAGCCTGTCCGAGCAGAAAAAGGGGTATTCCTTCAAGAAGAAATCAGATTATTTTCGACGATAGTTGAAAAAATAAATCAATATTTTTCTTTTCGCAAATTAAAAGAATTTTATGCTCAAAGTCTGGATGGAAAAATTAAGCAAAGCCGAAACGAACAAACGTTTGTAAACTATTTAAAAGGATTGGGTTTATCCAATAGTGATATTGACACTATAACAAAAGTTCAGATTGAATTTAAAAAAGGAGAAACCATTTGTAAACAAGGCTCTTTTGCTTCTTTTATTATGATTCTTAAGGAAGGAATGGTAAAAGCTTTCGTAGAAAACACACATTATAAAAATCATATTTTTAAGTTTACAAAACCTTTTAATATTATAGGTTTATCAAGTTTATACGGCGACAATTATTATCATTTCAGTTGTCAGGCTTTGATTACGTCAAAAGTATTGCTGGTCGAAAGATCAGTCTTTGATAACATAATAAGATCAAATCCTGTATTTAGTGTTGAAATAATGAAGATTTATTCCAAATCATTACAAAATGTATATGACAAACTTGGTAGTGTTGCAAATAAACAAGCTATTGGAAGGGTTTGTGATTCACTTTTATATTTGTCGTCGAAAGTTTTTCAAAGTAATGTATTAAACACATCCATATCGCGTAAAGAAATTGCGGAATTTTCGGGATTAGCAACAGAAAATCTAGTTAGAATCCTATCTGATTTAAAGCGGGATAATATTATTTCTATAAATAACAAAACGATTGAAATAATTAATTTTGACACTTTAAGAACTTTAAGCAATCTGGGATAAAGTTCTTTATTAGAACTTGTCTTTTTATTTACAAGTTTTATATACTACTCCACGTCCTGTTTTGCCGTCAACCTCAACTCGTAAATCATTATTAAATCTAACATGACGGATATATTCATCTTCATAAATCGCATCCAATTCGTTAAGATAATTAACATCATAAATCCCTTCTTTAATAAATGAATTTATTGTAAAATATGCAACTCTAAATGATGTTAAGTTATGGAAGAAATGTGTCCCCTGACTTGGGTCAATACGATATTCTGAAAGTCCTGATTCCACAATAACTCTCGCCCCCGAAATATTCGACCATTTAACCGGAATTCCAAGAGCATTATCAGAAGAACCCCAACGCCCCGGGCCAATTAAGATAAAATTTCTGTTTTCTTTCGACAACTGATTATTTAAAGCATCTATTTTGTCCACAATTTTCATGTTATTAATTGAAGAAAACTTTTCGGGCTTAACATAAATGATATCCTTTATATTTTTAAAAATTCCATTCCCCAGTGCTGATTCGGAATATAAAACGACTTCTTCCTCAGAGATTTGTGATATACTCACCCCTGAATCCTGTTCAGTTTCTATCACCGGTCTTATTTGAAGTAAATAAAACACAACCTCCTCTTTACTGTTTTTTGGAAAATTAACGGCAAACTCAACTTCTATATGATTATTCATCTCCTTCTTCCCTATTTCCATAATATCATTGATAATTTCGCCTAGTGGGAAAGTATTATGTTTAAGGATGTTTGCAAAACTTATGATTTTCATTCCATCATACATTGTACCATCTCTAATAACGTTGTTTTCAAAATCATAAGTTGACCCTACATATTTAAGTACACCGTCATTTTCCGCATCACTTATTCGTAATTTAACGATATTTACATCTTCGTTAATAGATGGTACAAATTTCTTTGGATCCAAATTAAGAGCATAAAATTCCTTTTGAGTATCTCTTAATGCTGATTCGGGACTGGACAATTGTAATATCTTTGACGGATATTTTGGAGAAAATCTCAATGTTTTTCCTCCGTCAACTATTAACTTCCCTAAACCCAATGCTACGTCAACAATTCCTTCATCTGCCTTTTCGGGATATACGGGATAAAAATTGATTGATCTTGCAACACCGGAAAAGGTAGGATAGAACCTGTCTCCAAATGTGTTACCGCATACATCCTGCAAAACAACACCCATTTTCTCTTCATCAATTACATTTGATGTCGCAGTCATATAGGCTTTTGAGTCACGAAAAAAGACCGAAGCATAAACACTCTTAATAGCCTCTGTTAGTAATTTTATTGTTAAATGTTTATCGTCAGGAATATTTGGAATCATATAAGTTGAATAAACCCCCGCAAAAGGTTGATAGTGAGAATCCTCTAATCTGCTCGAAGATCTTATAGCAATAGGACTGTCTGTGTATGAAATGAATGAGTATAAACTTGTAAAAATTCTGTTTGGCAATTGAGCCTCAACAAAACGCTTTAAAATCTCATCATCACATAAATTTGATATTCCCACTTCATATAATCTATGCGATTCGATAAATTCGTCAAATATATCAGTACATAAGATTACTGATCTGGGAATCATTATTTTAACATTTTTGTACTTATGCCTAAGTTTATACTTTTTAATCAGCAAGTCTAAGAAAGCTAATCCACGAGCTTTCCCTCCAATATAGCCGTCACCAATTCTTGAAAAAACCGAATAATTATCAAATGTGTTTTGAGTAAATTTTGCAATAACTCCCCTACCCGAATTTGACCTATAATAAGATATTGAATGATATATGAACTGTCTCATATCTTCAATACTGTCAAAATGATCTATTGTCAAATGTTTGAATCTACGAGCAAGAATAAATAGTGAACGTGAATTGAGCCATTTGGTAATATGATTTCTCTTAACATGATACTCTAAACAAGCAGGAGATATTTTTAATATATATTCCTGAAAAGATTTAAGATTTGGTGCAGTAAATACCACCTTATTCTTTTCCGGACAATAAAACTGAAAACTACCCAAATGTAGATTTTTAATGCTAAAATTTCTCAGTTCAAATGAAAAGTTTTTAGAATACTTACCTAAAAAGTCAATCCCAATTTCATCTGCTAAAACTTTGTTTTTAAATTCCGATGAAAGCAACAGCATTGGAATATTTGCATCAATTTCTTTAATCTGTTTGCATAGTTTTATCCCAGCAATACCGTCTGTATGATTTCCAATTTTGTATCTAACATCCGAAAAAACCCCCAGGACATTTTCTCTGTATTTTTCGAACAGAGCCATAGCCTGATTATAATTAGTTGCAAGAAGGATTTTCGGACGCCCCCTCATTCTAAGGTTTTGCTGATGATCGTTAACCCCTTCTAGAGATGCCTGTTTTGATTGAATGAAAAATATTTTATATAAAATTGGTAAAATGCTCGAGTAGTATCTTATACTGTCCTCAACAAGAATTACTGCCTGGACTCCAATATTAAGGACGTCCTTTGGGGCATTCATTTTATCTTCAATAAGTTTTATTATCGCAAGAAGTATATCCGGATTTCCTAACCAGCAAAAAACATAATCAATGGCACTTAAATCTTCCCTAGCAATTTTTTCGGATATTTCACGAGAAAAGGGGGTTAAAACAACTATAGGAATTTTTTTGTATTTGCTTTTTATTTTTTTTGATAAATCAAATGCATTGGCATCAACAATATTTAACATGGTTATTACCAAGTCAATGTCTTTATTTCTCAATTGTAAAAAAGCTTTTTCTACAGAATCTACTCTAATAAACATTGGAGGATAACGTAAGCCCAAAGTCATGTACTCATTAAAAATTTGCTCATCAATTCTTCCATCCTCCTCAAGCATAAAATTATCATAATTGTTACATATCAATAGAACTTTGAGAATACGCTTTTTCATCAACTGATCAAATTCAGTATCCTGAAAGTTTATTTCGTTAAACTCATATAAATCCTGGTTAAGCGTTGGTGATGATTCCATATTAATATATTTTTCTTATTGCATTATTAAAATTATCCAGATCGAATTCAATTATTGACAAGGCTTTTAGTTCTGTTGCAGCATTAAAGCAATATGTCTTTCCAATAATTTCTTTCCAATGTCCGGTTAATGTGGTAGATTCGTGTATGTGCCCATGTAATGTTAGTAATGGCTGTCGAGATTCAATTAATTCCTTGATGGCTATACTCCCCACATTAACATCTAATGGAATGTAATCTACAAATTTATTGTCTAGTGCTGCTCTGTCTAAATTTGTCTTGTATGGTGGAGAATGAAAAAGAAAGATGGCATTTTCCAAGTTTTGATTTGCTGTAAGGTCTTCCAGGTCCTTTTTAATTGATGCAAAATCAATATCTCTTCCAGGGTCAATGCTCCTTATTCCTTCAGTCGGATGAACACATCCCGGATCAACATATCTTGAAACGTCATATAATTCCCAGTCTTTATATAAGAACGGAGTTGGAGGGATATATGAATAACCATAAATTGTGTATTTCTTATATTTTAACTTTCCACAATTTATATAATTCCAAAGATTGCAATATTCGGGCTTTTTGAACTTCTTCTCCTCTGGTGCAGGATCGTCATTACCTAAAATAATACAAATAATCGGATATTTATCTTTCAGCTCCTGTTTCAAATTTGTGAAATTCGGTACTAAAAAATCTTCAAAAAAGTCATCATTTTGATTTTGCATATCTCTAAAAGAAGGATATAGATCTCCGCCTAAAAATACTATGTCAGGGACTTCATTTTTAATATAAGTAAAAAGCTTACCATATATTTCTTTTTTACCATGCAAATCACTTGTATGAACCGCCTTACACATATCAGATTTATTTAATTAATTTAGCATTGTTATACAGGGAATCTATCATGACAGCATAACTGTTTTTTTGTACAATGTCTTGATCGGTAATCAGATGAATATCAAAAAGATTATTTACATGTTTTATCTCATTCTCATATTTCGAATCCGACAGAATACAGGCAGACCATGCTTCGAACCAAATCTTAATTTTTTCGGCATTTTCTTTTAGTCCGTCAAAATGTATAATTAAATCAATATCGCTGCTTATTCCTGCAATATAATTTTTAACAGATCCGATTAGATATATATTCTTTATCCCAAAATTACTATATCTCATAGTATTTACCGCATTGTTACAAATCTCAAGTCTAACAAGAGTAAAAATATTTTTCCTGTCTTTGGCGAGAAAGCAGGATGTACTTCTTATCGAAAAATAATCCGAAAGCCTTTTCCCGACTGACTCAAGGAGTTTCTTTTCTTCAGGTAAAAATGTAAATATTGTGTCTCCCGAATCTGAAGAATAATAAACAATTATCTCTCCAACTTCTTTTCCGTTTTCTAAAATATTTGTCCTAATATTATCTTTTTGAACATAGAAATATGGCGAACAAACGATCAATTCAAAATATCTTATTTTTACTCTAGTTAATTGGGGGTATAAAAATGCATCAGCAATAATTTTACATAATTCATTTAACAATTTATATAAATCGTTTTCTTCGGACAACAACCGATCCGTCTGATACAAACAGTTAAGCTCTTTTTCTCTTTCTTTTAGCTGATTCTTTTCGTCCATTATTCATCATATAAACTTATTACTGCAATTCTCTTTTTTCCATCCATAATAACATTAAGAGGCTTTTCAAACTGGATATGCCTTACAAATTTTAAATCTTCAATAATTTGTTGACCTTTCAAAATATCCCATTTAATAAAATCATTTGACCCACTATGCTGAACAGTGAAATAGCCAACATTCATAGAAGTAACGTTATGAAAAAAATGAGATCCGAGAGAAGCATCCAAAGGAAAATCCTGAAGGCTTGTTTCAACAATTATTTTTGCATTGCATATTTGTGGCCATACCACAGGTATCCCTATAAAAGGATCTCGAGTTCCCCAGCGTCCCGGACCAATTAATACGTACTTTTTATTTGCCTTCATCAATTTATCGTTCATATATTCAACTTCTTTGGCAATTTCTTGTGTTTTGCAATTATCAAAAACATCGGGATCAATATAAACCATATCGGTGATATTGTCAACTAGTCCATTTCCCATACTTTTTTCCGTAAACAAAATCGCCTTTGAATAATTAATATTTTCAAGGTCAATATTAAAGTCCTCGTCATTACCTACCAGAGGTTTTATTTGTAAAAGATAAAAAGAAGCTTTCGAATTTTCGTCTTTATTAAGGTCAACCGCAAATTCAATCTCAACCGGAGAACCCATAGCTTCCTTTATTACATCCAATATTTTTGAAATTGTTTCCGCTAAAGGAATATAATTATATGAGAGAATATTCGCAAAATTAATAACTATAGGTCCGACACTATCAATACCTGCAACTATTCTTTCATTATCGAAATCATAAATAGAAGCACAATGCTTTATGGTACCATGCTCTTTTGCTGTCGAAATATCCAGACGGATAAGTCCCGCATCTTCACCTTCAATTAGATTAATATTAGGATTGTTAAGATTTACAGCATAAAATTCTACTTGTGAGCTTTTATAAATATCTTTTTGTGAGTTTATTTCAATAGTAGGATATTTTGGCGAAAATCTAAAAGTTCTCTCTCCTTCAACCACGTATGTGCCTAAACCAACTGCAAGCACAGCAAAGCCCTCTTCAGGTTTCATGTGAGCCACTGGATAAAAATTATGTGATTGTGCTGTACCACTAATATGAGGATAAAAATAATCCCCATATTTATTCCCAACTACCTCCTGAACAACTATTGCCATTTTTTCTTCTTCAATTTTATAATGTATCGCTTCAAAATAAGTCCTAGCACTATCTGAATAAATTGATGCATATACCAACTTTATTGCATTTAATATTTGTTCAAGACGAATGTTTATATCAGGGTCATTATTTGGTAACAAATATGTAGCAAATATCCCTGAAAAAGGTTGCATAAGTGAGTCTTCGAATAGGCTGGATGATCTTATGGCTAAAGGATTATTGATCTTTTGTAATAACATCTTAAGCCTTTTCTTTAACCCTGATGATAATTCAGAATTAATAAAGGCTATTTTCAGGATTTCATAGTTCTTCTCTTCGGTAATTATATCCCTTAATTTATTTCTTTCAATAAAATAATCAAACTCATCTGTTCCAATGATTGACGTTTTAGGTGTTGTAATATTAATGTCGGGGAAATGCTTATTAAGTTCGAACTGGTGAATCAAAGTGTTTATGAATGCTATCCCACGACCTTTTCCTCCCATTGCTCCCGATGTTAAACTAACAATATTTTTTTCGTCAGTAATAGCTTGCTCCTCAAAAGGTATTACTTTTCCTTTATTTTGCTCATTCCGATGTCTGTTTATTGTTCTGATAAGGAACTGTCTGAATTCTTCAACCGTTATAAAATCCGTAGTTTTATATACCAGAATATTTCTGGCAATATGAATTTCTCCCCGGGCCATGAGCCACTGCGAAAAATGATTTCTCTGTCCGTGATAAATTAACGACTCTTCAGGAATTTCTTCCAAAATTTGCTCAAACTCTCTCAATGTTTTAGCTATTGTCAATTGTTTACCACCTGAATCTCTATAAATAAAATTACCAAAACCGAGATAGTGCCTGATAAAACTTTTTATATCATGTGCTAGTGTTTCCGAGTTTTTATTTATGAAATTTGCATTTAACTGATATGCATATTTTGCATTTTCTGTATCGGACGATTGTAGAACAACCGGCAAGTCTGATTTGTCTTTTTTAATATATGTAATAAGTTTTATCCCGGCATCATTACACATTTCCCCTGCTTTTGGATAACTGACATCAGAAATTACACATAAAAGATATTCTCGATATTTCTCATATATTGAAAGTGCTTCCTCATATGTTCTGGCTAATAGAATTTTAGGTCTGGCACGAAGTTTTAAAACTTTATATAATTCATCTACATTAGTTTCTTCGATAATGTCTTTAGTTTGTTCCAAAATTACCTGATATAAAACCGGTAAATATCTCGAATAATATTTCGCAGAATCTTCAACCAATAAAATTACACGCACCATCCCAATATTCGTATCGTTTTCTACATTTATCAAATCTTCGAGATGCTTTATCATTGTAAAAAATATCTTCGAATCTCCGTTCCATACAAATTGCTTGTCAATATTTTCCAATAATGTAGGTTTTTCCTCAAAAATAGCTATATCATTATTATTGTTCAGAAGCATATATACTGGGATGTATGGTAAATTAGCTTTTATCTGTCGGCTTAGTTCAAATGAATTTTTCTTATCAATTCCGAGCATTATTATTACCAAATCAAAATGTTTGTTTTTTAAAAGTTCCAAGGCATCTGAATTGTCAGATATCCCTGTAATCCTTGGTGTCGAACTTAAATTTAGCTGATAATACTCACCAAGTATATGCTCTAAAAATCTACCTTCTTTTTCAATAATATAAGCATCGTACAAATTTGCCACCAGTAAAATCTCTTTCACTTTAAAAGGCATAAGGTCATGATAAATGTCTCTGTCAGAATTTTGCTTACTTATAAATCTTGACATTAATTTATGACTATCCTGCGAGAAAATTACTTGAGATTCTGATGGTTTCTTTTCTTCGAACTCAACATTAATGACTTTTTTAGCTATCTGACTATTAATATAACCCGTAATAATATTCGAAATATTAACTAGCAAGTCTCTCTCTTCTTTTAGAAATGGACCTTCATAAGATTTAGGAAATTTCTGATTATAATATACTATTATCTCCCCATTTATTTCATCAATAGTTTCGAAAGACTGACACAATTTCCACTCTGTTTCTTCAAAATTTGAAGATAAATATTTTTTGTTATTATAATTTATTTCGGCAAAAGCATTTTCGGGAAACATAAACGCCTGTGGCAAAATTAATGCAATATGTTTGCACGTTTCTTCAATAGATTTTTTTTCTTTAATTATGGCAGTGGCCGTATTAATACATGCCAACTCTTTAAGTCTTTCCTTGCTATCAGCAAGAATACGACTAAGTTTATCGGTTTCTTTCATATTACTTTTAACGCAAATAATTGAGGCTAAATTTAACAAAATTATTAACGCCCAATTACTCAAAGTTGACTAAGTGTTGTAAAACATTATAGAAACTCTATTAATTTAATATTAATTCCCGGCGTTTTAAATACCTCTATATTCGCACAGCCACATCAGTCACATAATGGTTAAAAAACTAAATAATTTGTGTTGAAAAACATTAAGATTTTATTTCTCGGATGTAAAATTTTATTTATTATTGTAGTGCGTTAAAAATAAACATTTTATTAATTTAAACTGTAAGTACGATGAGTGCAAAAGTTGAACAATTTATGGCAAATGTAATTGCCAAAAACCCTGGTGAAAAAGAGTTCCATCAGGCAGTAAGAGAGGTAGTTGAATCTTTATTACCTTATGTTGAAGAAAACCCTAGATATAACGGGATTTTAGAAAGAATCGTTGAACCGGAAAGAGTATTTATCTTCAGAGTTCCTTGGTTAGACGATAAAGGTAATCAACAGATAAATCGTGGGTTTAGAGTTCAAATGAATTCGGCTATTGGCCCTTACAAGGGCGGTTTAAGATTTCACCCGACAGTAAATCTTGGTATCTTAAAATTCTTAGCTTTCGAGCAAGTATTTAAAAATTCTTTGACTACTTTACCTATGGGCGGAGGTAAGGGCGGATCAGATTTTGACCCAAAAGGAAAATCAGACAATGAAGTAATGAAATTCTGCCAAAGTTTTATGACTGAATTGCAAAAGCACATTGGTTCTAACACAGACGTTCCCGCAGGTGATATTGGTGTTGGTGGTCGTGAAATCGGATATATGTTTGGTCAATACAAAAGACTTCGCGATGAGTTTACCGGTGTTTTAACAGGAAAAGGTTTGACATGGGGTGGATCGTTAATTCGTCCTGAAGCTACAGGTTATGGCGCAACATATTTTGCTGAAGAAATGCTAAAGACTCGCGGAGATTCTTTCCAGGGTAAAACTGTAGTTATTTCAGGTTCAGGAAACGTATCACAATATGCTACTGAAAAAGTCACTCAATTAGGTGGTAAGGTTGTTACATTATCAGATTCTGCAGGATTTATCTATGATCCGGCAGGTATTGATTCAGCCAAATTGGCTTATGTAATGGAACTTAAAAACGTAAAACGTGGACGTATTAAAGAATACGCTGAGAAATACGGTTGTGAGTATTACGAAGGCAAAACTCCTTGGGGTATAAAGTGTGATGTTGCTATGCCTTGTGCTACACAAAATGAAATTACCGCTGAAGATGCAAAAACTTTAGTTTCTAATGGCTGTTACTGTGTATCTGAAGGTGCTAATATGCCTAGTGTTCCTGAAGCTGTTGAAATTTTTATCGAGCACAAAATTCTTTACGGCCCGGGTAAGGCAGCTAATGCTGGTGGTGTAGCAACCTCCGGATTGGAAATGTCTCAAAACTCTATGCGCTACGGATGGAGCAGAGAAGAGGTTGATGCTAAACTTCATGACATCATGAAACAAATTCATCAAACCTGTGTTAAATACGGACAAAAAGGTGACTTTATAAATTACGTTGATGGCGCAAACATCGGTGGATTTGTAAAAGTTGCAGAAGCAATGCTCGCACAGGGTCTTGTCTAAATCGATATTTTAAAAAGTCCTGTAAATTTACAGGACTTTTTAACTTTTTTTTGAACGACATTTATGTTGTATTGTTATTTTTATAATTTTACCCAAAATAATTTTAAACTTCTGAAATATGCGTATTAACAGAATTCTTCAGGAAAAAAAACGCCCCGAACAAAAAGAAGTGGACTTGTCTTTGCTAGATGAAAAAATAAATTCTTATCGTGGTAAAAAGGGCAATATTATTCCTTTACTTCAAGGTGCACAATCAATTTATGGATATCTACCGGATTCAGTTTTTGACAAACTGGAAAAAGAACTTGATATTAGTAAAAGTCAAATGTATGGAGTTGCAACATTTTATTCTCAATTTAGACTTTCTCCGGTTGGCAAACATATTATAAAGGTCTGTCACGGAACCGCTTGTCATGTGCAAAATGCAACCGAATTAACAGAATCTCTAGCCGAAGCATTAGAAATCAATGATGGCGAGACAACTCCTGATGGATTGTTTACTCTAGAATCTGTTGCTTGTTTAGGCTGTTGTTCTCTCGCTCCTGTTATTATGATTGGAGATGAAGTCTTTGGAAGGCTAAATGGCAAGTCTGCGGTAAAAATTATTAATGAATACAAAAACAAAGAAAATCAATAAATAATGAGCAAAACTCAAGTTATAGTCGGTTTAGGCAGTTGTGGAATTGCTGCCGGTGCCTCTAAAGTTTATAATAAACTACAGGCAATAAAAGACATGGGCAATGTGGATTTTATTCTTAAAAAAACAAGTTGTATTGGCATGTGCTATAAAGAGCCTCTTGTCGAAATTATTGACGAAAATGGTTCTTTTCTTTATGGCAATATCAATGAGGATAAAGCTGCCGAATTGATACAGGAACATATCTTAAATAAAAATCCGCTTCAGAATTATGTTGTTAAAAGTGAGCTTTTTAAGACTGGTGAAGAAGATTTTTTCGAATCACAGGTAAAAATAGTATTACGCAACTGTGGATATATTGAGCCTGAAGATATTAATGAATATATCGCCAGAACCGGATATGAAGCACTAAAGAAAATCGCCAAAAATAATATCAGTAGAGAAGATATTATAAAAACTGTAAAAGACTCAGGCTTAAGAGGTCGTGGGGGAGGAGGTTTCTCAACAGGAATGAAATGGCAGTTTGCATATAATTATCAATCTGAAGAAAAATTTATTATCTGTAATGCTGATGAGGGCGATCCCGGAGCTTTTATGGACCGTTCTGTTCTAGAAGGAGACCCTCATTCAGTAATTGAAGGAATGATTATTGGGGCCTATGCTATAGGAGCTAATCAGGGTGTGATTTATTGCCGGGCTGAATATCCGCTTGCAATAAAACGTTTGAATATTGCACTTGCACAAGCTAGAGAAAGAGGTTTTCTAGGTAATAATATTTGCGGAATTACCGGTTTCAATTTGGATATATATGTTAAAGAAGGAGCCGGAGCATTTGTTTGTGGTGAAGAAACCGCATTAATGGCCTCGATTGAAGGCGAAAGAGGTATGCCTCGTAAAAGACCGCCTTTCCCTGCCGAATCAGGATTATGGCGTAAACCATCAAACATCAACAATGTTGAAACTTTTGCAAATATCCCATGGATAATTTATAACGGAGCCGAAGCTTATGCAAAATACGGAACCCCTAAATCTGCCGGAACAAAAGTTTTTGCGGTTACAGGAAAAATAAGTCGAGGTGGTCTGGTTGAAGTTCCCCTTGGAATAACTATTAACGATATTATTTTTAAAATTGGTGGCGGAATTCAAAATGGTAAAAAGTTTAAAGCTGTTCAGCTAGGCGGTCCTTCAGGCGGTTGCATTCCTGCTTATATGGGCGATACAATTGTGGATTATGATTCTCTAAGTAGTACCGGAGCAATTATGGGTTCGGGAGGTATGGTTGTTATGGACGAAACCACATGTATGGTTGATATGGCAAAATTTTTCCTCGATTTTACTGCAAAAGAATCATGTGGTAAATGTACATTCTGCCGCATCGGGACAAAAAGAATGTTAGAAATTTTAACCAGAATAACAGAGGGTAAAGGTGAAGAAGGGGATATTGAAAAATTAGAAGAACTTTCATACAAAATTATTGACAATTCCCTTTGTGCTCTAGGTCAAACAGCTCCAAATCCTGTACTGACAACTATAAAATATTTTAGAGAAGAATATGAGGCTCACATAAGAGACAAAAAATGCCCTGCAAAAAAATGTCGGGCATTGCTAACATATACAGTCATAGAAGATAAATGTACCGGATGTACAGTCTGTGCTAAAAACTGTCCTACGCAAGCAATTAGTGGTGAAAGAAAAATGGTACATTTCATTGATCAGGATAAATGTATAAAATGTGGTGTTTGTTTCTCAAAATGTAAATTTGAAGCAATCAGTCTAACTTAAAAATCAACAAAGATGGATAAAGTCAATATAATAATAAACGGAAAACCGGTTCAGGCAAATAAAAACGAATATATACTTCAGGTTGCAAAACGCGAAGGTATTATTATTCCAACACTTTGCAACGATGACAGACTGGAACCTTATTCTTCATGTTACGTTTGCGTTGTGGAGATTGAAGGAATTAAAAAACCTCAACCTTCATGTTCTACTCGTGTAACTGAAGGAATGATAATTCATACGGAAAATGAAAAAATAACAAAAGCCAGACAGACTGCATTAAATCTTTTAATGAGTAATCACTATGCTGATTGCGTTGGTCCATGTAAAGAAACATGTCCTGCAGGAGTTGACATACAAGGTTATATTTCTCTGATTGAAAAAGGATTATATTCTGAAGCTGTAGCATTAATTAAACAAGTTAATCCTTTGCCTGCCATCTGCGGACGTGTTTGCGTAAGGCCTTGCGAAGCTGCTTGCAGACGTAATTATATAGGAGAATCAGGAGTTGGTGTTGATTATCTCAAGCGCTTTGCTGCTGATTATGATCTTAAATCAGAGAATAAATTTATCCCTCCAAAAGATGCTCCTACTGGTAAAAAAGTAGCAATTATTGGTGCCGGTCCCGGAGGTTTAACCGCAGCATATTATCTTCAGCTTAAAGGGCATCAGTGCGATATTTTTGAAGCACAACCTCATGCAGGAGGATGGTTAAGATATGGAATCCCCGAATATCGTCTCCCAAACAACATTGTAGATGCCGAAGTAAAAAGTATTACTGATTTAGGAGTAAATATCTTTTACAACAAAAAGCTTGGCGAAAATTTAAAATATGCCGAAATCCACAAAAATTATGATGCTACAATTTTAACGATAGGATCGCAACGCGGTACTCTTATTGGTGCAGAGGGTGAAGATGCAGATGGTGTTTTCTCGGGGATTGACTTCTTACGTAATATGGAGGTAACCGGTCAACGTTATGATTTTAAAGGTAAAAAAATAATTGTTGTTGGTGGTGGAAACACGGCTATGGACTGTTGTCGTTCTGCTTTGAGATGCGGAAGTACTGACGTAAAGGTGGTTTATCGCCGTACCGAAAAAGAAATGCCTGCAAATCCGATTGAAATACATGAGTCAAAACTGGAAGGTGTAGAATATATGTTTTTGCACAATCCTGTAAGAGTAAACAAAGATGCTGAAGGCAAATTAAAATCTGTAACTTTAATAAAAATGGAACTCGGCGAACCTGATGCTTCAGGACGTCGCAGACCGGTACAGGTTGAAGGTTCGGAATTTGATCTGGAAGTCGATTATATATTGGCAGCAATCGGTCAAAAAACAGATATCAATTTTCTTGATGATGTAAATTCAGTGGTTAAAGAAGGAGAACTAAAGGCAAATAAATATGGCGATATTGATGCTGATTCAAAAACCCTACAAACAGGTGTGCCGTCAATTTTTGCAGCAGGCGATGGGGTGTCAGGTCCCGCAACAATTATCGAAGCCGTTGCTCAGGCTAATAAAGCATGGTTAAGTTGTCATCAATATCTTACTGGTCAAAAAGTTGAACCTCCAAAAAAAGCTTTTGTTAGCCGTCGTGACAATTTCAAGAATCAAGATCCAAACGACTATTTAGGAAGATATAAAAATCAATTCCGTCAGGAAATGCCGGTACTTAACCCTAAAGACAGAGTAAATTATAAAGAAGTTGAATTGGGTTATACTGACGAAAATATTGCAAAGACAGAAGCAGCAAGATGTTTTGAATGTGGATGTTCCGAATTTTTCGATTGTGAATTACAGCAATTTGCAGATAAATATGGTGCAGATCAGAAATATTACGCCGGAGAGTTTAAACAATATGATATTGATTTTGCACATCCTTTAATTGAAATTGATAATAATAAATGTATTCTCTGTGCTAAATGTATTAGAGTCTGTAACGAAGTTGTAGGAGCAAAAGCTCTTGGTCTAGTGAACAGAGGATTTGAAACATTTGTAGCTCCCAGTATGAATAAAAGGCTTACTGATACAAATTGCGAATCATGCGGAATGTGTATCTCGATATGTCCGACAGGTGCTATTGTCGAAAATGTCCCTTTCAAAACTATGCCTTTAAAACCGGAAAGAATTAAGACTATTGACTGTTTTAGTTCTGAAGGTGCAGCAATAGAATTATTACATAAATCAGGATTTGTTTTTAGAGCTGAAGGAATCCCTGGCATGGTAAATCAAAAAGCTTCTATTGGTAAACATGCAAAATTTGGTTATAGATTATTTAATAATCTGGAAAGAATTACCAAACCAATGCTGAAACAAAACGGTCAATGGAAAGAAATTGGTTTCGATGAGGCTTTTACTCTAATTAAAAATAAACTAAGTGGACACGAGCAAAAAACCTTGGTTTCTGCAAGTGGTCGTATGACTAACGAAGAATTATATCTAAGTCAAAAATTCGTTAGACAGGTTTTAAGAACCAATAATATTTGCAGTCTGAATTACATTGGCAGAGGTCCGGGATATTTATACAATTCAAATAAAAATCTCTCTTTTTCTGATTTAAAAGAGGCTTCAAAGATTATAATATTTGGCTCTGATCTGAATTATGATAACAGTCTTGTAAATCACATGATTTTCAACGCTAAATACAGAAAAGGCACGGAAGTTATCCTGGTAACTGATAAGGACAATGCCAAAATGGCCTATAAATGCAATAAGATTATAAAGGTTAAATCTTATTATGCCTTTGTTAAATCAATGAATAAAATTGTTCTTGATAATGCATGGAATAATAACTTCTTCATAAATGGCAATGTTAATGGTTTTGATGAATACAAAAACAATCTGTCATCTTGCGATTTAAATGTCCTAGCCTCATCTAGCGGACAAAGCATTGAAAATTTGAAAAATTTCACAGAGAGCTATAATCTCGAACAAAACGCTGTAATAGTTTTTCAAGAAAAAGAAGTTTCTTCTGCAACTGCTCAAGAAATAATCAATCTCTCTTTATTGACAGGTAAAACAGGCAAAACGGGTAGTGGAATAATTGCTATAAAAGAGAAGAACAATTCTCAGGGGTTAATTGATATGGGTATCAGACCAAATCTTTTGCCCGGTGCTGTTAAAACATCAGAGGCATGCATTACCGATAAAATAAAAACAGGAAGCTTTACTCATTTTGTAATTTTAGGGGAAGACCCAATTGGACAGGCACAGAATAAAGCAGAAGTTGAGAAATGGTTTGTTAATCGTGAGTTTATGGTCGTTCAGGACTTCTTTATGACTGATACTGCAAAATCTGCCGATTTAGTAATCCCTGCAAGTTTCCATTATGAAACAGGTGGTAGTTTTACTAATACTCAAAAGGTAATACAGCAGTTTGAAAAATCTCTGAACCCAAGATGCAATAAAGATAATCTCGAGCAATTCTCCGGATTATTCAAAGCTTTTGGTGTAAATCAGTCCTCAAATGCAAACGATGTCTGGAATGAAATAGTCGAAACACTTTCGTCTGTTCCCGAATACAAATTGTGTTTTGGAATAACCGAAAAAGACTCCTGTGAAAACTATTTCTCAAATACCTGTGACATTCTTATCAAGAAACTAAATGAAATCATTGAATTTTAGTTAAAAATCTTTTTAAATCGAAAACAGAGGCTTTTTATTTTTAACGCCTCTGTTTTTTTGTATTCAATAATTTTATAATTTTGCATTATACTGAAATTAGAAAATTTATGAACAACGCCAACGCAACATTCAAATTTGTATTATTATTTATTTTTACAATAAGTCTAATCTTTATGTTTTCATCCTGTCGCAAATGGGTATATGATGAAGAGCTTGACGGAGTTCAGTTTGAAAAATACAGGTATTCAATCAGTGATAATGACACTGTAAGTATAATAGGTTATATTAATGAAAACAAAGTCATTAATGGTATCCCTTGCGCTGCGGGATGGGTTCACTTCACTTCTGATATGAAGCTGAAAATGTTCTGTTTATCACAAAACACTCAAATAAACACCGTGATGCTTCCAACAGGTACATGGGTAGTCAGTAACTATACCGATGATTTGTTGGTTGTCGTATTCCCCGAAGATACAATGATTGGGGTTTTACCGGTTAAAGGTGGCGGAAATTCAAAAGGTGTTCAAACGGCATTTTATAACAACGGAAACGTTAAGAGCTTTTTCCCTTTCAAAAAATTTGAGTACCATGGGAATAAATATAAAAAGAGTATTTTAAATTCCATTAAACTTAACGAAGAAGGGGAAATAATAGATTAATTTCTTTTATCCCATCTTTTTTACAATAATAGGAACATTCTTCTTCAAATAATGGTTTATCTATTAACAGTTTATATCTTTATTGAATATTTGTTATTATATTGAATTCTTAATAATAAAAATGAAAAAGCACTTTAATAAAAAAATCTTCACCTTCGGATTACTATTAAATGATATAGGATTTCTTATAATTAAAATGCCTCAAATTTTTAGAATAAGGCACTCTAAGAAATTCACACGTTCTTTTATCGAAAAAATTATGAATGTAGCAACAGCTGTAAATGGTTGTGTATATTGTGAGTGGTTTCATGCCAAACAAGCCTTAGCTTGTGGAATAACCAAAGACGAAATTAAAAATATAATGAATCTACAATTCCATGCTGATGCTACAGACTACGAGCTAACTGCTTTACTATTTACCCAACATTATGCAGAAACAAACAGAAAGCCGGACGAAGAAATGCTAAAGAAATTTATTGATTATTATGGTGAGAAAACATCGAAGCAAATTATGCTTATTATCAGAATGATTTTCTTTGGGAATTTATATGGAAATACTTGGGATGCAGTTATTAGCCGTTATAAAGGGGTTCCGGCAAAAGGCAGTAATATTATTTTTGAAATGTTTTATTTTATTACAAACTTTTGGATAATGTTTCCGCTTATGTTAATTATTAACCATAAACAAATATCTTCATAATTATCAGGTTTTTGGAAACCATTTGTCGTATTCTTCCCGGGTATTAATATTTGCTAATATTCTATTATCATCAACTTCGACATTTTTACGCTTATAATTTTTTAGAAAAATTTTCAGATTAATCGAATCATCTTTTTCGATAAAAATCTTTGAAATTATTTTCGGTGAAATTAAAACCGGATGTCCCCCCTTTGCTTTAAAAACGGGACAAACATAATCCGCATCTTGTAATTCGTTAATAAGATTATAAATAATATCTGCCTTAACGAAAGGATTGTCAATATTTGTGAAAAATACCGGTGATAAATTATCACACTTACTTAAACCACATTTCAAAGAATAAAATCTCCCTCTTTCTGTATGATTATTTATAACAATCTCGGTTTTATCAGAAAGAACAAAGTTCTTGGTCTTTACAAGTTCGGCTCCATTATTATTTACAACCAGGATGATTTTTTTACACTCGGGGGTATTAAAACGTTCACATAATTGCTCTGCAAAATTATGATTTTCATCAAACTCCAGGGATATCTTAGGGATACCCATTCGTCCCGAAGTTCCTGCTGCCAGAATTATTGATGAATAATTCATAAGTTAAACAATATCGCTTATATTATTCATCTTCGGTTTTTCGTATAAACATCATTTGATTTTGATCTCCGGTTCTCCAATGATATCCTAAAGAAAATGGAAGTGATTTTACGTTATCCCCGCCTGAATCATAAACCTTTTTAAGATCGCTCTGCATTAAATAAGGGCTCGGAAAATCTTCGATAGGTTTAACATAAACACCGTAAAGAAATGCATCCCATTTTGTTAAATCAAAATATTTATAAGGAATTCCTGTGTCGTCCTGTAAAATTGCTTTACTGTTTTCTAAAATAATATTTCGTATTATATTAAAAGTTCCATAGTGCAAAAGGTATGAGGCAGATTTCACATAAGTATTAATGTCCTCCAAACTGTTTAGATATGATTTAAATCCGGGAGTGCTTACAAATCCTTCATCAGAAATATCGCAACGGAAATACCTGAGAGTTTTCATTTTGTCTGAATCCTGTGGTTTAAAACTGATATTTACACATTCGGTTGCTGAAAAGCGTCCTGTAACAGAGGCTAAAGGCTTAAAACTACCATCGCCGGCAACATATTCATAAGTCACATTATTAATTTCGTGTCCGGTTTGTGCCATAAAAAATATGATTACAGGCAAAACTCCCTTAACTCTTGCATTGTGTAAATCTGTATTCATTCTACCTGTAATAAAATAACTCCTCATATAAATATCGCGAATTGAATAATAAAATTTGTCAAGATAATCAGCTAAATCTTTTTGTTTCATTTTTGACAAATCGGGAACTTCGCCCAATTGCTCCTGAGCCAAAAACAAATATTCTTTTGAATTGGGAAATAAAATATATGCATGAAGAAAATCAGGCCCGGAAAAAGGATAGAACAAGAACAAAGTATCGTTAATATGAATATTAACTTCTTCATCTCTCCATTGTGCCATAGGAGTTAGTCTGGTACTATCCATCGAAGGCCAGTCAAGATTAATTTTTGCCTGATACTCTTTCCAAAATGTTAAATCCATAGCAGTGTCAGTAATTGATGCCGGGAATTCCTGTCCTGTAACAAACAGAGCAAATTCCTGATACTTGTTAATTATAGTTGTATCGGCTTGACTAAAAACCTGAAAACCATTTATAATTAAAATTACTGCAATTAAACCTGATGTCAATCTTGTCTTCATATCATATATGTTTTTTACCTGACAAAAGTAAGTCATTTTGATGAGCTCTGAAAGAAAATCATTAATAATCCAAAAGCAATAGGAATAAAAAGAGTTGCTCCATTTCTGAAACAACTCTATAGTATTTACAAATGTTAGGAAAACCAGACTCTAATAAATCTCTATTGCAAAATCCATTCTAGCCTGAACACCACGAAGTCTATTTACATCTTGTAACAATTTGTAAAATTTATAATTTTCTCCAAGAGTTTCTTTTAGAAAACTTTCAGAAGCTTGTCCCGACATATCAGACATTAGTTTTTCCATAAAATCTACTTTTTCTGGATACTCAACAATTCTGTAATCTTCTATTTTTGCCAACTCTTTAGCTTTTTTAACAGCATTATCAAGTCCCCCGATTTCATCAACAAGTCCTATTTCTATTGCATTCAAACCGCTCCATACTCTACCCTGTCCTATTGAATCAACTTCTGCTTTAGTTAGCTTTCTTCCGTCAGAAACTCTAGTTAAGAACACATCATAAAAATCTTCAACTTGTCTTTGAATAAACTCACCTTCAGCAGGAGTAAATGGTCTCATTATTGATCCAAAATCGGAATTGCTATTTGTTCCTACGCCATCAACTGTGATTCCAAGCTTTTCATTCATTAGTTTTTCAATGTTAGGAATCATCCCAAATACGCCAATAGAGCCAGTAATCGTATTTGGTTGAGCAAAGATATAATTTGCAGGACACGAAATATAATAACCTCCCGAAGCTGCAAGATTACCCATAGAAATAACAACAGGCTTTACTTCAGCAGTAAGTTTAACCTCTCTCCATATTATTTCTGATGCAAGTCCTGAACCTCCCGGTGAATTTACCCTAATAACAACTGCTTTAATATCTTCGTCTTCTCTTGCTTCTCTTATAATCCCTGCCATCCAGTCGCCTGCAATATTATTATCTGCTTTCGATCCATCAACAATATCTCCCTCAGCAAAAATAACTGCTATTTTGTTCGTAGATTTGTTTTTCTCCGTTTTAATTTTTGCATCGCAATATTTATTTATATTTATCATAAATTCTGCAGGCTTATCTTCAGATCCTGATTTAGTTTTAAGTTCTTTTAATACTTCATCATAATACATTATTCCGTCAATAAATCCATATTTTAAGGCAGTTTCTGCATTATAAACCATAAGACTGTCGGCATACATATTTAAGTCATCCATGCTGATATTTCTCTGTTTTGATATCTTTTGGCACATATCGTCCCAAATACTTTGCAAAAGAGTTATTGATTGAAGTTTACTTGCCTCACTCATGTGGTCATTCATAAATGGCTCTACAGCAGACTTAAATTGCCCATGTCTGAATATCTGAGCTTCTACACCAAGTTTTTCCAGAGCTCCTTTAAAAAACATCACCTGTGAATTTAATCCTTTCCATTCAATGCCACCTTGAGGATTCATATAGATTTTATCAGCAACAGAAGCTATATAATATGCTTTTTGAGAATACGCTGATGAATAACATATTATAAATTTACCGGATGATTTAAAATCTATCAATTTATTTCGTATTTCTTCAATGCTGGCTACTCCTGCAGGAACATAAGTTAAATCAAGATAAATTCCCTTAATTCTTTCATCATTCTTAGCTTTCTCCAGCGTTTTCAAAATATCATTTAAGCCAAGCACTTTTGTTGACTCAAATGTCATAAAATCGATACTCTCAAAAGGATTGTCAGATGCTTTATCAGGAATATCTGTAGCCAAATTCATTGTTAAAATAGAATTATCGTTAACAACTACTTCAGACTTGCCTAATCCGGCAATTATAACTGAAAATATCCCGAATATAATACCGAAAATCACAATAAAAGTTATAATACTCCCGACAACTGTTGCCAAAGTATATTTCCAAAAATTATTCATATAGCTTATTTATTAGGTTAATAATGTGCTAAATTACAATAGTATTTTATACTAAACAAAACTCTTAACAAGATATTAACTTAAAAAAGGGTTAAAGACAATAACAGAATATATTTATTTGCCTTTAGTGGCTTTTAACAATAAGTTAAATGCTATTTGCAAACTTTATCATATCCGATAAGAGCATCTATTTTGTTTTGCAAAGAAGTTTTGTTTTCATCTTTTACAAGTGGTTTTTCCCAGTTTCCATACATAGGATTTGGTAAAATAATAAAAAACGATCCAAATTGGTCTTTAAGTTCATCTACTCTGTCGAAACCGTAATTTTCTGTTCTGTCATCAAGATAACTGTCAAAGTCTGCAAGATTATCACCAATTAGCAAAATAATATTATATTTTTCAGCCACTTTAGCTCTACGAGCGTCCTTAGAACTTTCGTCGGTTCTGCAATAAAAGTTTTCAGGTTTTACTTCAGGAAATCCCAGATTTTTCATGTTTTCTAGAGTAGCTTCGGTTTCGTTTTCACGACGATTTGAAATATAAACGATTTCAACATTTTTTGAAATAGCATAATTGAGAAAATCTATTGCCCCGGGGATGGCCGTTGCACATTTTTTATCAGACCACTCTTTCCAGTTTTCTTTAGTGTAAGAAGTGTCTTCAAGAATAAGAAAAGCTTCAAAATAACTGTTATCCAGAACTGTTTCGTCAATATCAAGAACTACTGCTGCAGGTTTTTCACCTTTTGATACTTTCAGATTATTATCAAGGGCTAGCTTTGCATAATTAAATGACTGATAACAACAAGCTCTGAATTCTGCAGAAGTTTGAACCCATAGGGTTGCATTTAATAAAAATTCTGAAGTTTCGTCAACAACAACTATTTCTTTTTCACAACAAACTTCTTTCTTGTTTTTATCACAATTACAAGCCCAGGTTGTAAACAAAACACAAACGATAATTAAATAAAACAGGTTTTTCATAAAAGATATTTTTAAATTTATAACAAAAATAATCAAGATTTCTATCTATACGATATCATACAGTTTATTTTTTTGATAAAATTCATTTAAGAACCGCCCCAACACTAATCTGTAAACCCTGATATAGAATTTTACTGTTATTGAAATTAAAATCCCCCGATTCAATATAATTATTCCCCTTTGTTGCAACATAGGTTCCATCAATTTTAAACAATTGACTTCCGGTATAATAATTTGCTCCAATATATCCCCAGGCAGATTTTGTAACTTTAAAACTAAACTTTATTCCGTAAATATAGCCCCAACCAAATCCGCTTTTTTTACAATTCAAATCAGAGTCAATTACTGAAAAATTATGTGCTTCGGCTATCATATCAATAAACTCTGATTTTATCACTTTCTCGTTAAATCCCCAAAATCCAAATAATCCTCCAACAAGATCAAATTTTACTTTTTTAAATCCAATAACAATAGCAGGAAGAAGTGTCAGTTCCATTGATTGAAAAGGTCCTACTAATGCGCGTTCTGAATTATACTCTTCCGAAAAACCGGTCATACTCATACCTCCAATGTGGTATAATCCGATTCCGGGAGATATTTGAAAGAAGTCTGACATTTTTACCGGCAAACTAAAATTGACCGGAGCTACCGGATTTGAAAAATACCCGTTTTTCGGAAAAAAATACGAAAACCCTATTGATTGTGAATATGTTTCTCCACCAAATATTGTAAATACAAAAATAATAAGAATAAATTTTCTTTTCATGATTAATTTATAGTCCTTATGTTATGTCATTATTGTTCAGTAGTTCCCTTTTGCCACAGAATTTGGCCTTTTTCATACATTACCTCACCCAGTAAATTACCCTTATCATCATAAAACGACCAAAGACCTTCAGCCACGTCATTACTATAGTTTTTTGTGTATCTCACCTGACCATTGTCATAATAGACATTACTGCTACCATGCTTCAACCCTTTCTCAAAATAGCCGACACTCCAAATCTTACCATTTTCATAGTAAGCTACCCACTTTCCGGTTCTCAGATTACTAATAAGAGCTCCTTCAATAAACAACTTACCAGTTCTATAATACTGTTTTTCATAAACACTATCAGAATTATGAGAATTGATAAAATGAATTTTCATCGGTTCACCGGTATCAAAAGTGTCAATGATTTTAATCTCTGCTGTTTCCGGAATACTGTCTCCCTGCATAACCAACGGAGTTATTGCGTCTTTAGCGTTATTCTCTACATCTACTGTTTGGGATTTATTGTTGTTACAAGAAAAAGCCGTTAACAACGACATCGCACAAGTAATTACTAAAATGATTTTAACGTTTTTCATAAACATTTTTTTTGCAAAATTAATAAAACGAAAATAATATATTATAATAATATTAAAGGATTATGATTATATTAATTAATTGTTTCCAATTTGATTAAAAAAACTGATTAATATCAGCTTTTCATCTGAATATTAAATAGGTTTTAGTAAATAGTTAATACAATAGTATATTATTTAGACTATTTGTTTTCGATTTAATTAAGTAATTATATCTTTGCTAATAATTTACAGATGTTTTTCTATTTTTAGAAGAGATGAAGCAAAAGACTATTTTAAAAGAAGTCAAATTAGAAGGCCCCGGATTGCATTATGGTAAAAAAACGAGCCTAACAATAAAACCGGCAAAACCCAATACAGGATATATATTTATAAGAACAGATTTGGAATCAAATCCACAAATACCGGCATTGGCAGAATATGTTACAGATACATCAAGAGGAACTACTATTGGCAAAAACGGATACAGTATTAGTACAGTCGAACATTTACTAGCTGCTACATATTCGCTTGGTATAGATAATGTAATTTTTGAAATTGACGGTCCTGAGGTACCAATATTGGACGGAAGTTCAAAATATTTTATTGAAGCTTTATATAAAGCCGGGATTGTTGAACAAGAGGCTGTATTAAAGATTTATGATATCCGCGAAAACATATTATTTTCTGATGAGGAAAGAGATATTGAAATAAATATTTTTCCTGACAAAACATTTAAATTAAATGTTCTGGTTGATTATAAATCTGATATATTATCAAATCAATATGCGGTTCTAGATAACCTTAAGGATTTTACACAGGAAGTTGCTTCATGCAGAACCTTTGTTTTTCTAAGCGAGTTAGAACCTCTATTAAGATTAAATCTTATAAAAGGCGGAGATTTGGACAATGCTATAGTTATTGTTGATAAAGAAAGTACACAAGAAGAATTTGACAGATTGGCTAAACTCTTTAACAAACCTAGTGTTGCCGTTCAGACTTCCGGGGTTTTAAATAATACAAAATTACAGTTTACAAATGAACCTGCCAGACATAAGCTTTTGGATATTATTGGCGATTTAGCTTTAACAGGTTATCGCTTTAATGCTAATGTTGTTGCACGTCGTCCGGGACATTTTGGGAATACTCAGATAGCAAAAATAATAAGAGAACATATTAATGCTTTAAAAAAAGATGCTGAGAATGCGAATATCCCGGTGTATAACCCTGATATAAAACCCTTAATGGACATAAATAGGATTAAGGAATTCCTCCCTCATCGAGCTCCTTTTCTATTTGTTGATAAAATATTGACTTTAACTGACATTGAGGTTATAGGAATAAAAAATGTAAGCAATGATGAGTTTTATTTTGTAGGACACTTCCCTGATGAACCTGTTATGCCGGGAGTTTTACAAGTAGAAGCTATGGCTCAGACTGGCGGAATTTTAGTATTAAATACTGTCCCTGATCCTGAAAACTATTTAACATTTTTCTTAAAAATAGATAACGTAAAATTTAGAAAAAAAGTAGTCCCCGGTGATGTTTTGGTAATGAAATTGTCTTTGCTGGAACCTATACGTAGAGGTATTGCACACATGAAAGGAGAAGCTTATGTTGGCAAAGATATAGTTAGTGAGGCTGAAATGTATGCACAAATTGTTAAATCAAAAGAATAATTATGAATCAACCACTTGCTTTTGTACATTCGGCTGCAAAGATTGCAAACAATGTAGTTATTGAGCCTTTTGTAACTATTCATAAAAACGTTGAAATAGGAGAGGGGACTTGGATAGGGTCTAACGTTACTATAATGGAAGGCGCACGAATCGGCAAAAACTGCCGTATTTTTCCAGGTGCTGTTATTTCTGCTATCCCTCAAGATCTTAAGTTTAAAGGAGAAGATACTATTGCAATAATTGGAGATAACACAACCATAAGAGAGTTCGTTACAGTAAACAGAGGAACTTCTGCAAAAAACAAAACTATTGTAGGATCTAATTGCCTCTTAATGGCATATGTTCATATCGCACACGATTGCGTAGTTGGTGATAATGTTATTCTTGTTAATGGGGTAACTTTAGCCGGTGAAGTTATTATTGATGACTATGCTATTATCAGTGCAAATTCTTTAATCCATCAGTTCTGTCACATTGGTGCTCATACTATGCTTGCAGGGAATTCTCTAGTTGGCAAAGATGTCCCTCCCTATATCAAAGCTGCCAGATATCCGTTATCTTACGCAGGGATTAACTCCATAGGATTAAGAAGAAGAAATTATTGCAACGAAAAAATAAATCAAATACAAGATATATACAGAGTATTATTCAATAAAGGGATGAATAACACTCAGGCCGTAGAGTACATCGAAGCTGAATTACCTGCAACAAAAGAACGTGATGAAATAATTCTTTTTGTAAGAAATTCAAAAAGAGGTATTATCAAAGGATATTTTGATAATTCAGAAGACTAAGTTTTTGTTTTAATAAAAATAATAGCGAGGCTGTCTTTTCTGTCAGCCTTTTTTATTAAGTATAAAAACATTAGTCACAATATTTCAAATTCAATTAAGGTCCGTAAATCATATTAAAAAAAGAAGTAATTTTGTTAAATTAAAATTCATAATTATGGAAGACATATATTTAAAAATAAATCAATTATCTGAAAAATATAAAGATTATACAGCAAAAAATTTATCTGATTTAGTAAAAAATAAATCACTAAGTACTCAGGAAAAAGATGTGCAATTAGAGCTAAAAAGTCAGATGGAAGAAGCTGGATTTGACGAGGTCTTTATTGACGGTTTAGGTAATGTAATAGGTCGAATTGGAAATGGCAAAAAGATTTTGGCAATTGACGGCCATATGGATACTGTGGATACAGGTAATCTAAATAACTGGGAATTTGATCCTTTCTGTGGAACAATTAAAGATGGTTTTGTTCATGGTCGTGGATCTGTTGATCAGGAGGGCGGACCGGCATCCTTTGTTACTGCAGGAAGAATCTTAAAGGAATTAGGATTTGATAAAGACCTGACGATTTACTTCATTGGTAGCGTAATGGAAGAAGATTGTGATGGGCTATGCTGGAAATACATTATTGAAGAAGATAAAATAATCCCTGATTTTGTAATAAGCACAGAACCAACAAACCTTAACATTTATCGTGGTCATCGTGGCAGAATGGAGATTCATGTACATTTTTACGGGGTTTCTTCACACGGATCAGCACCAGAACGTGGTAAAAATGCAATTTATATGGCTTCTCGTGCTGCTCTCGAAATAGAAAAATTAAACGAAAAACTTGCATTTGACGAATTCTTAGGTAGAGGCAGCGTAACAATTTCGGAAATAATCTCAGGCACACCCTCATTATGTGCCGTAGCCGATTATGCGCGTATTCATCTAGATCGCCGGTTAACCTGGGGCGAAACAAAAGAATCAGCAGTAAAAGAAATTGAAGAAATTATCAAAGGGATGAATGCTAAAGTCGAAGTCCTTGATTATAACGGAACTGCCTATACGGGCTTACAGTACGGAATGGAGAAATATTATCCCACATGGAAAATGGAGGAAAATCACGAAGTTGTTCAGTTAGGGGTAAATGCATACAAAAAACTATTTGGAAGTGCTCCGAAAGTGGACAAATGGACTTTCTCAACAAATGGAGTTATGACTTGTGGAACATACAAGATTCCGACTATCGGTTTTGGACCCGGAAATGAAGTTTTAGCTCACGCCCCTAACGAAAAGGTGCCGATTAATGATTTGGTAATTGCTTCGGCATTTTATGCTGCATTTGCTTATGAACTAGCTAAGTAATGTCGATATCAACAATTATTAATAATAAAAAGTAACTGCTATAAATATGACAACAATAGAAAAGATACAATCTCTGCAAAAATTAAATTCCGGATTATATAAAAAAGATTTTTTACTCACTTGGGAAAAGACGGAGAAAGATCTACGCATTATACTCGAAGTCGCTGCAATTTTAAAAGAAATGCGTGCACAAGGAATTTCACCAAGAGTTTTTGATTCGGGTTTAGCAATTTCAAACTTTCGTGATAACTCAACCCGCACAAGATTCTCGTTTGCTTCTGCAAGCAACATGCTTGGGTTAGCAGTACAAGACCTAGACGAAGAAAAATCGCAGATTGCTCATGGAGAAACAGTTCGTGAAACTGCAAACATGATTTCCTTCATGTCCGATTTTATTGGTATCAGAGACGACATGTTCCTTGGTGAAGGCAACAAATATATGCGCGAAGTGGGCGAAGCTTTGGATGAAGGTTTTGCACAGGGTGTTCTTCCTGTTCGTCCCGGTATTGTTAACTTACAATGTGATATTGATCATCCGACTCAGGCAATGGCAGATTTGATGCATTTGCAAAATGAATTCGGCTCGCTCGAAAATCTTAAAGGCAAAAAAATTGTTATGAGTTGGGCATATTCTCCAAGTTACGGAAAACCACTGTCTGTTCCTCAAGGAATTATTGGTTTGATGTCACGTTTTGGAATGAATATAGAATTGGCTTATCCAGAAGGTTACGGTTTAATTCCAGATGTTGTAGAGCTAGCAAAGAAACAGGCGAAACAGAGTGGTGGTTCTTTAAATGTAAGTCACTCAATGGAAGATGCAATGAAAGATGCGGACATTGTTTATCCTAAAAGTTGGGCACCATACCATATTATGCAACAACGTACAGAACTTCTAAAGAATGCCGATAAAGCAGGACTAAAGGAACTTGAACAAGTATGTCTAGCTAATAATGCAAAATACAAAAACTGGGAATACGATGATGCCAAGATGAAAACCACAAAGAATGGTGACGCTCTTTACATGCATTGTTTACCTGCCGATATTAGCGGAGTTTCTTGCAAAGAGGGCGAAGTTAACGGTGATGTATTCGAAAAATATCGCATCAAAACTTACCTCGAAGCAGGATACAAACCATATATTATTGCAGCAATGATGTTCACAAACCGTTTCGAAAAACCGGGTGATGTTCTAAAAAGCATTTTGGATAGAAACAGAATTAGAGTGGGATTTTAACCCAAAAATATATGGTGCATTATAATCCTGCAATTCATCATAGAAAATCATATAGGTTGAAGAATTATGATTATTCAGGTCCAGGATTATATGCAATTACGATATGTTGTGAACAACATCAACATTTTTTTGGGACAATTGTTGATGGACAATTATTGCTGAATGATGGTGGTAAAATTGCGGAAAAATGTTGGCGTGAAATACCAAATCATTATCCAAATACGCGTACACATGAATATGTGATAATGCCCAATCATATTCACGGAATAATTGAAATTATTAAAAAATATATACCGCAAAATAATTATTGCGATGTTGTAGGGTGTCAAAATTTTGACGCTCTACAATTGCAATCAAATGTTTCACAAAACATTCGAACAAAAAATGAATATCAAAAAATCATTCATGGATCAATTAGATGTATTGTTCGGGGTTATAAAATTGGTGTAACCAAATGGTTTCGACAAAATTACCCCAATGAATTCCCCAAAAATCGAAAAATTTGGCAGCAAAATTATTATGACAGGATTTTATGGTCTATTCCTTCATATGAACGTATGGCAAATTACATAAATAATAATCCCACATATTGGGTTAAGGATTTTTATAATAAATAGGTTTTATCTATAAATTAGATTCCCTTTTGAAACATTATTGTTCATTTTGCCATCTTCCACAACAACATTTCCATCTTTGATTACAGTTTCGGCAAATCCTTTGGTTTTAAATCCTTCGAATATTTCCAAATCACAATTTTGGTGATGATTTTTAACTGAAATTGTATTTTCAAATTCGGGATTCCAAATTACAATATCGGCATCTTTTCCTATGGCAATTTCTCCTTTTGATTTTAATCCAAAAATATTAGCTGCCTGTCTAGAACATAAATCAACCCATTTATTGAGTGTGATTTTATTTTGTAAAACACCGTAAGTGTATAGTAATGAAAGCCTGTGCTCAACACCCCCTGCTCCGTTTGGAATTTTTCTAAAATCAGAAACTCCAATAGATTTTTGTTTAAGATTAAAAGGACAGTGATCGGTTCCGACTGTGAAGATTGTACCTTTAGAAATTGCTTTCCACAAAGCATTTTGATCAGTTTTTGTTCTTAAGGGTGGACTAATTACATAGGGTACTGTTTCTGAAAAATTTCCAATATATCTTGAATCATCAAGCAGAAGATAATGTGGGCAGGTTTCTGCATAAACAATTTGTCCATTTCGTTGAGCTTCTTCTATATGTTTTAATGATAATTCAGAAGACACGTGTACGATATAAATCGGACAGCCGGCTTTTTTTGCCAGTTCAATTGCATTTTCTACTGCCAGCGCCTCAAATTCTGCAGGTCGCGATTTTGCATGAAACTCGGGACTAATTTTACCATCTTCTGCAAATTTATTTCTTAATTTCTCAACTTTGTCCCCATCTTCGCAATGAATTGTTACCAAGCCACCGGCTTTGCCAACAAATTTAAGAACCTGATAAAAATCTTCGTAGTTAAGTCCAACAGTATCTTTATACGCAAGATAAACTTTAAATGATGTTATTCCATTCTTAATACAATCCTTTAACTCTTGACCAGTTGTATTTTTCCACTCAACCGGACTAACATGAAAGGAATAATCTGTTAATGTCCCTTCTGCTTCGACTTTTCTATTTTTTATAGCTGTGGTTAAAGATTGTCCTTTTGACGGTGTAACAAAATCAAGCAGAGTTGTAGTCCCTCCATATAGAGCAGCTATACTTCCCGACAAAAAATCGTCTGAAGATGGGCCTGCTGGAGTTGGTAATTGCATGTGTACGTGAGGGTCAATACCTCCGGGAATAACATACTTTTGTGTTGCATCAATTATTTGCGTGCTTTCAGTTACCGAAATATTCTTAGCAATTCTTACAATCTTATTATCCAAAATTAAGATATCTGCTTTACTTGTTTTTTCAGCATTTATTATATTTCCGTTTTTAATCAGTATATACATGTTATGACTTAATTTCTTTCTCGTAAATTCCTGTATTTATTTCCTTAAAACCTTGTTTTTTCAAGTACAATGAATATGTTTTACTTTTAGCTTCGGCAACAACTTTATCAAATCCTGATTGAATAAAACGATTTCGCAAACGGAAATAAATGTATTTGCCGTTTTTAAAATCCCTGTATTTTGGGATAACATAGTCAAGCCCAACCATTAATTTATTATCTTCTTTGTGTGCCAGAAAAACCCCTGCTACCAGCATATCTCTCATGATAAAAAAACTTATTGTATTCATTGCGGGAATATATGAAAATCCGGGAAAGTGTTTTTGAATATCGCTGTTGTGAAATTCTAGAAACCTGATCAGATATCTGTTCTCCGGCCTGACTTCAAGAATTTCGAAAGATTCCTTTTTTGAATATATTTTAATTAGGTAATAAATATCCACTGAAACTATGAAAGCATTTAAAATCCCCACAGGAATTGCACCGAAAACAAAACCGTATGTTGACATTGTTGTTGCCCCTAACAAATTTATCCATCTGAATTTGACTATCGAATTCATTGTCATTGATAAAGCAATGATAACTGAAGCAATGTATCCTATTATTTGAAGTGTGGTTAATTCCATAAAAACAATACAAAATTATTTCCTTGCAAAATTAACAAACAAAAGGCAATTATACTAATGTACAAATTTAGCTTTTGTTAAAGAGTAAAATGTGGAGATGTAAAAACAAAAATAGTTGTCTCTAATCAAGTATTACTTTTTTTTATATCTTTACAAAAGAGAAAATTTATGAATAAAAGTTTTTTAATATTAATCACAGCATCTTTTCTTACATCAGTATTAAACGCTCAATGGAATTGGTTCAACCCCAAACCTATGGGAGGTGAAATTTATGATATCCAGTTTGTTAATGATTCTGAAGCATATGCCTGTGGTTCTTTAGGACATATAATAAAAACAGTAGATGGCGGAAATAATTGGTTCTCTTATGGATGTATTTGCTCTGAACATCTTGTGTCTTTGTCTTTCATTAATGAAAACACTGGCTGGGTATTCGGAACGAACTCGACTATTCTTAAAACTACAGACGGTGCTTCTTCTTGGACAAGCGTGAATACAGATTTAATTGAAGAAAACTTTACTTCTGGTAAGCTCTTTAATGAGACCATAGCTATGGTAGGATGTCAAAGCGGGAAAATATACCGTACTAATGATGGAGGGAGCTCTTGGAATTTGGTGTCAACAAACAACAACTGCATTTATAAAATTTTCTTTTACAATAGTAATATTGGTTTTGCAGCATGTAGCAATGGCATTATTCTTAAAACATCTGACGGAGGAAATTCTTGGTCATCTTATGAAACAAATAACCCCGATTTTTTCACTTCTATTTTCTTCCCTAGCGAGGATATTGGATATGCATGTGGGTTTCTATGTCTTTTCAAAACAACTGATGGAGGCGATTCTTGGTCAGAGATACAAGTAAGCGAAGAAGAAATGTATGATTACAACTTTTTCGATTGCTATTTCACTGATGATAATACTGGATACCTTGTCACTGGCCAAGGTTACGTTTTCTCGACCACTAATGGTGGGATAAGTTGGGAAATGTCCGTAACGGAAGTTGATCAAAGGATAAGTACTATTGAAGTGTCTGAATCTAATGATATTTTTGTCGGAAATGAATTGGGTAAAATTTTTAAATCAGTTGACAATTCACAATCATGGACATGTCAAACAACATCCTACACAAAACAGTATATTAATTCAATTGCATTTATAAATCCAGATCAAGGAATAGCTGTTGGTAACAAAGGTGTAGTATTGAGAACATTTAATGGTGGTTGTGCATGGGAGTTATTAAATTGGGGGACAGATCGAAACTTGACTGAAGTAATATATTTAAGCGAAGAAAAAATAATTGTCTCGTCATCATTAGGAACTGTTTACATATCTGAAAATTCTGGTAATAGCTGGACACCTTATACTGTAAAATCAGGATTCTACATTAAAAGAATGTTTTTTATTGACGAAAACAACGGATGGGCTGTAGGTTCCTCAGGAACTGGAACAGTTTGTAAAACCTCAGACGGAGGACATTCCTGGACACAACAAAGCATCGACAACCATCCTTATCTGTATGATGTAGTTTTTACATCACTTCAAACTGGCTTTATTGCGACTGTATGTGGCAAGATATTCGTAACTTCTGATGGTGGCACAACGTGGAGTCCGGTTTTAGTTGGAACTGTAGATGATGATTGGTATTCGGTTGATTATATTAACTCTGATACCATTTTTGCATGCGGGTCAAATTGTAAAATTGCTAAAACTTACGACGGGGGTATAACATGGACTGATGTATCTGTATCAACATCAGGATCATGGTTTGAAGATATTAATATGTTTGAGGATGGGACAGGCTATTGTGTAGGTCTGGGAGGAATAGCATACCAAACTAGGGATTTTGGTGATAACTGGGAAATTATCCCCAGATTTGCAGACACCCATTTTATGAAAATAATCAGAAATGACAATATGCAATTATTTGTTACTGGTTATAATGGCGCTATTCTTAGTAACAGGTTGGATCCAAGAAACATGATAAACAAAATTGAACCTGAAAATCAAATAGTTATTGGAAATATTTACCCAATCCCTGCTAGCCAAATTATTTATTTCAACATAGGTTCAACAGATTATTCCATATTTGACATTCGCGGAAAAAATATTAAATCTGGGAATTCTAATTACGTTAATATTAGTAACATCGAGAACGGTTTATATTTTATTCGATATATCAACAGTAATATGAAAGTAATAACTGAAAAAATTATTATTTCACATTAATTCGATTTCTAAAATTATCTAGCCCCAATTTCAACTTATTTTTTAAACTCGTTTCAAAGTTTATTCTTTTAACTTATCCCTGCATCTTCTCCCATAACTTCTGCGTAACTTTTCGTGATTCTTCCAAAATAACATCTTCATCTACAGTTTGAACAAGTCTGTTTTTTACAATTAGCTTTCCGTCTGAAATCACATCAGTTATTATCGAAGAATTAAATCCAAACAAAAAATGTCCAAAGAAATTATCCTTATTTATCGGAGTAGGAGATTTGTAATCAAGAACTACCAGATTATTTTCGCCATCACCCTTAAATTCATTCACATTTAGATATCTGTGTACGTTACGAAAACGTTCATAAGCTGTTTTATAATCAATTAAATCGGTGTTTTGTCCGGCAAAAAAAGCAAATTTTGCAGACTGCAACATGTCGCTATGCATACCATCAGTGCCAAGCATAATATTATTCCCTAAATCTTTTGCCGAAAAATATCCAACTTTATTATTCAGGTTGCTTTCCATATTTTGAACGACCCAAGCAGGAGAATTGCGAATCAATCCGCGTTCTTCATCTTCGAGATGCAAGCAGTGTCCAAGTATAGTTTTTGATGAATCTAAAACTCCGTTTTCAAAAAGTCTGTTTACCACATTTTTACCATAAGTTTTGAGGCAATGATTCTGGTCCGAAAGGTCTTCGGCTACATGAATATGAATACCTGATTTAAACCGGTTCATTAGAGTAACTGCCTGTTGCAATGTTTCTTTCCCGACCGTAAAAGATGCATGCAGCCCAACCAAACCCTGATTAGTTTGCAAATAAGTTGCAGTTTCTTCAAATCCTTTGTCTGCAATATCTTTTCCGTCACGATCGGAAATTTCATAACATAAGAGATGTGACACACCTATTTGATCAAATGCTTTTGCGATAATTTCCAAAGAATTATTTACGGCAAATGGCGAAGCATGATGGTCAATTACAAATGTAGAACCTGCTTTCGCACATGCAATAGCGGTTGTTAGTGCCGAATATTTTATCATTTCCTCGTTGAGACATTTGTCAAGCGTCCACCAAATATATTTCAAAATTTCTTGGAAATCTTTAGGACTTTTTTTCGGAGCTCCCATTCCTCTGGCAAGAGAAGAATACACATGATGATGTCCTACGCCAAATGATTTTGTTACAAGTTTTCCGGAACAGTCAACAATTTCACTATTCTTATATTTTTCCAGTTCGGCATCCGAAATTAAGGATATTTTACTGTCAATCCCTTCATCTACCAGAATATTTGTTTTGGAAAATTCCAGACTTTCCCAATCAATGTATGTTGCGTTTTTTAAAATAATCATTTTTTCTTATTTAGGTAATTTGCCAAAAAACTTTTTAATACTGCGATGAAATTTATGGAACCCCTTTACCGGTTCCAGATGCATTATAACACACTGCCCGGTAATTAAATTACAATCTTCAGCAAGTTTTAAAGTTTCTGCATTCTCTGACATTTGCTGAACCCAAATATTTTTTATTCCTTTTTGTTTTGATTCGGATACTATTTTATTTGTTTTGTCCTTATTTACAGAAATATGTATTGCTTTTACTTCTTCGGGCAAATCAAAAACAGAACGAAAACACTTAAATCCTTCTATCATTTCTGCTTCCGGATGTAAAACATAAATCTTAAAATTTCTTTGTTTAAGTTCTTTAATCACATCATTTCCGAATTTATTCCTTTTGGCTGATGCCCCTACTACGGCAATGTCTTTATTTTGAAAAAACTCATCAATGTTTTGTTTTGTTACTATCATATTATTTTCTTTTTAATGGCAATTTGGTCCTTTTTATTCCATCGTATGCATAAAATGCATTTGCTACTGCGGCGGCCGTGGGAACCAGTCCGATTTCGCCAATGCCTTTAGCCCCGTATGGCCCGACAGGATCTTTAACTTCAACACCTTTAACAACAATTTCAGGGGTTTCATGAGCACGTAATATTTGTAAATCCCGCATTTTATCGCTTACAAGATATCCGTCTTTCATTGGTAAATCCTCGCAAAGTGCGTAACCTAGTCCCATGTGAACTCCACCTTCAATTTGTCCTTCAAAAAGCATTGGATTCATAATTTTTCCTGCATCGTGAGCGGCAATCATTTTTACAATATTTCCATCATCATCTAGTATACAAACTTGTGCTGCATATCCGTATGAATAGTGAATTACAGGCTCTCTGTCAGTAACTCCCGGTTTTGTTGTCCAGTCACAGACGAACTGTCCCGAATAAGTTTTGCCTATTAGCTCTTTTAGTGTTTTTGTTTTTAAATCTTCTTTAAAAGCTAATGCTGCATTTATAACTGCCAGGCCAACCAGTGCTGTAGCCCTTGATGATGTGGTCATTCCCGTTTTAATCTGGGCTTCGGTGTCAACAATCACTTCAATAATTTCGGGAGAAACACCGGTCTCCTCACACAAAGTTTGCAAGGCCATATTATGAACCCCTTGTCCCATTTCAGTCCATCCGTGGTGCAATCGGATATGATTTTCTGAAATTATCTCAATTTTCACCTTGGATTCGTCAACCATTCCATTCCCTACTCCAGAATTTTTTATTGCACATGCCAGTCCTGCATATTTTGCATTTATAAAATCTTCTTTTATCGCTTCGAGCGACTGTCTGATACCAACACCAAACACTTTCTGTCCGGTAGAAGTACGTAACCCATCTATCAAAGCATTATCATAACGAAATTGCCACCGGTCAAAACCTGCTTTCTTGCATATTTCGTCTATACAACTTTCAATGGCAAAAGTTACCTGATTTGCACCAAAACCCCGCATCGCACCACACGGAATATTGTTTGTATAAACGGTCTTTGCTTCGATGTCTATTTCGGGGATATAATAACCGCCGGCAGTGTGCCCTGCAACTCTCTCCATTACTTTCATACCCACTGAAGCGTATGCTCCCGTATCGCCAACAGCGCTCAATTTTAGTGCTGTAAGTTTACCTTTTTCGTCTGCTCCTAATTCAATGTCCATAAAAACAGGATGACGTTTTGGGTGTATTCTAATAGATTCTTCTCTTGTCAGGGTTATCTTTACAGGTTTTTGCATTAAATATGAAAAAAGAGCAGTATGTCCCTGAATGGTTAAATCTTCTTTTCCGCCAAAACCGCCTCCGTTAGGAACAAGAATTACCCGCACTTTTTCTTCGGGAAGTCCCAGAATCATGGCAATTTGTCTACGATCTTCGTAAACTCCCTGACTTTGACTAAAAATTTCCATTCCTCCTTTTCCGTCCGGACGTGCCACTGTAGCTTCTTTCTCCAGAAAAGCATGTTCGATACGTTGAGTTTCATAATGATCTCTGGATATGTATTTTGATTTTTTTAATGCATCGTCAGCATTTCCCAGAGCAAATTTTGTGGTATCGAAATGATTTGGTCTATCTTCATGAACTCTCTCACCATCAATCGCTTTATAGACATCTGTAACAGGCTCATAAACTTCATAGTCAACTTTAATAAGCGACACAGCTTTACGTGCAATTTCGTCCGAATCGGCAACAACACCTGCAATTACATCTCCGATATAATGAGTTGTAACCCCCTCCTCAATCATCACATGCCAATCTTTATGAATAAGACCAACTATCTTTTCAGCCGGAATATCACGAGCTGTAAAAATACGATGTACACCGGCAATTTTTGTTGCTTCTGAAGCATCTATATTTAAAACTTTTGCTTTCGGATAATCGCTTAATTTAAGTGCACCGAAAAGCATTCCGTCAAGAAAAATATCATCCACAAAAGCTCTGTTTCCCAAAGCAGTGTTGTATGCATCATATTTTGGATGAGAAACGCCAATCTTACCGCTTGTTTTTGTTATTTCCAGAGTTTTATTTTCCTTAATTGTTTCTCCTGCAAATTGAATTGCCTCTTCGATTTTCTTATATCCCGTGCAACGGCAGATGTGAGGTTTAATTGCTTTTCTTATTTCGTCAATTGTTGGATTAGAATTGTTTTGCAATAAAACTTTTGTTCTTGCAACAAAACCCGGAGTACAAAAACCACATTGAACGGCTCCTTTATTTACGAATGCTTTGGCAATAACATCTTTAACATATTCAGGGAATCCTTCTGTTGTAAAGATTTCTGCAGCCTCTAAAGTTTTCATTCTTATTAAACAAGCCAACTTTGCCTTACCGTTAATTTCTACTGTACAGGCACCACATACTCCCTGACCTGAGCAACCGTCTTTAGCTGATGTAATATGTTTTTCAAAACGCAGATAAGTCAGGAGTGTCCTTTCGGGATCTCCTAAATAGACCTGTGCTTCGTTATTAAGGTTAAATTTTATCATTAAAATACCTTTAATTTCTAATTTCTTTTTGTGCTACCGCACGATTGTATCGTGTGGTTTAGTAATATCCACCACACGATATAATCGTGCGGTAGCACATGGATTTATAACTTCAATATTTTCTTCAACTCACCAACCTCCGGCCTAATTGACACTGGAATATTTAGCAGTCTATTTATTGATTTGAGATCTTTTAATCCGCTGCCGGTAAGTAAAACAACATTTCGGGAATTGTCATTTATCTTTTTACGTTTGCTATATGCCAGGAGTCCTGCGAATGCAGTAGCAGCTGCAGGTTCTGAAAATATTCCCGTATTCTTCGACAACACTCGTGATGCTTCTATTATTTCGCTATCAGAAACTGTGAGATATTTGCCTTCATATTTTTTAATATAATGCTTTACCATGTAAAAATTTCTCGGAATGTCAACAGAGATTGAATCAGCAATTGTTGTACTTGGCTTACTTATAAATTCTTCTGATTCCATATTTCGAACAATATTGTCGCTATTTTCTGACTGAACCATAACAATTTCTGGCATTTTGTCAATTATTTCCAGCTTAAGTAAATCTTCAAAGCCTTTGTAAACACCTGAAATAATAACTCCATCGCCAACAGGAACAAAAATTCTGTCAGGGAGGCTATAACCAAGTTGCTCATACAATTCGAATGAAACAGTTTTTTTACCTTCTATTGTAAGTGGATTAAAAGCGGTATTACGATTGTACCAGCCAAATTCTTCGGTAGCTTTTATACTTAGATCGAAAGCATCATCATAAGTTCCTTTTACCGGAATTATTGTTGCTCCGTACATTATTATCTGTGTAAGCTTTGCAATTGGAGCTGTTTCAGGGACCATAATAATTGCTTTCTGTCCTTGTGCTGCACACAATCCTGCTAATGAAGAACCCGCATTTCCTGTGGAAGCTGTAACAATTGTTTCGTATCCTTTCTCTTTTGCGTATGCCGAGACCACAGCCGAAGCTCTATCTTTAAAAGAAAATGTCGGATTCTGGGAATCGTCCTTAAAACAAATCTCAAAAGGTAGTTTTTCGCCATTTAAATTGTTGAAATTATAAAGTGGTGTATTGCCAACTCTTAACATAGGCAAACTACTAATCTTTTCAAAAGGCATTACATCAATAAAACCTCTTGCTTTAAAATTGACAATTGAGCTGACACTCTTCTTGAGTTTCTGATAATTGTAAACAATTTGCAGAACGCCAGGTGGGGGTTTACCTGTTTCGTTTTTCGCACTGCAATCCGGACATAAATACAATGTTTGTAAGCCGTCATACTCTTTTCCACAATCGGCACAACGATAAATATATTTAGAGTTAAATACTGTCATTATTTATTTGAGTCAGTCTTGAACATTTTTGTCAATTGCTCCTGCAAATATACAAATTATTATTTTTATAAACTATAAAACAATCCCGGGCAAGTTGGTTGGTGAGCTCAGTCAAACCATGAATTAATCCTACATAATTGCTGTTGTTTTCAAATTTTGAATGAAAAGGTATTTTCATGTTTTATAAGATAAATTTTATGAAACAATAAAATAAATTGTCAATCATTTAAGTTATTCTTTTAGTAATTGCCAAAAAGGAATAAATTTGCAGTTGTTAAAACTTTTTTAGTGAAACAATTTTTTGCCATATTAGGTATCTTAATGTCAGTCTGTGTTTATGGCGAAAATGTGCATATTTTTGGCAATTCAAAAGACTATAAAGGCAATGAATTGATTTTTTATAAATATTCGGACAGAATAACATTTATAAAAGAACAAGTTTTTACGCTAAAAATAGATAAAGACGGAAATTTCGATACAAATTTTAATCTGGAAGAAATAACTTATGTCTTTGCTGAATTTGGTGTTTATCATGCCTATTTTTATGCTGAACCGGGAGCTTATTACGAATTAATCCTGCCCGAATATGATGAAAAAGACGAGAAAGACATTTTTAATCCTTTCTTTAGTCCCGAAGAGGTTCATATCGGAATAAAAGATTTAAAACAGACAGATTTGAATTATCTGATCATAGATTTTGATTATTACTATTTCAGATATCTTGATTTGAATTATCTTGACATATATTCGGGCGGATTGAGTTCTGATGTTGACACATTTATCAATAATATTAATTTTCACTATAAAGATATTGATAATCAATATTTTAACGATTATAAAAACTATAGAATTGCAGCATTAAAAAATATAGCCACACAAAAACAATATGAAAAAGCTTTAGTTTACGCATATTATACAAAAAGCCCTGTGTTGTATGATAATCCGGCGTATATGGATTTATTTAACAATATTTATGCAGATTATTTTGACGAATATCTGACAGGTAAAAATGGAGCAACTTTGTATGCAATAATAAATTATGGACACAGCATAAACAGATTGAAAAAACTTTTAAATCAGAATTTTGAGTTAAAAGGACCGCAATTTCGCGAATTAGTTATTTTAAAAGGATTAAATGACGCTTTTGCTAATAAAAATTTGCCATGGTTACCGCTTTTACTGACTTTAGACTCTGTTTATTTAGCTACAAAATATCCTATACATCAGAAAATTGCACAAAATATTGCAGATAATTCATTGAGTATGGCACGCGGAACTATTGCACCTCCTTTTGAATTACCTGATTCTGCTGGAAATATTAAAGAACTTTATGATTTCAGAGGTAAGTACGTGTATCTTGGTTTTGCAAATACAAAGACATATACCTCTCAAATAGAATTCGGTTTAATAAAAAACCTGTATGAAAGATATCGGGGGACATGTATTTTTATAACAGTTTTAACGGACGAAGATAAAGAGGGTGCAATGAAATTTATTAGAGAGAACGAATTAAAATGGCAATTTTTATTTACTGATGTCAATTCTAAGACTATCAGCTCTTACAATGTTGTTACTTATCCGACCTACTTTCTCATAGACACAGACGGGACCTTACTGATGTCTCCGGCACCTTCGCCTTGCGATAATTTTGAAACCTATTTTTTCAAGCTTGTTGGTGGTAACAATGAGGGTAGATTTGGTAATCAAATTCATGATAAGTAATTTCATTCGGTCAAACGGATAACAAAAAATCTCCGTTTTATGCTTTCGACGGGAATTAAACAATATCCGCAATCATGTTAACCAAATCTACAAGAGAAGGATATGTGTTAGAACTGAATTTTTCTAATTCAGATTTTTTCATCCATCCGATTTCGGTAATATCTTCTGTTATTTGCGGAGTCAAGGGATAATCGCCAGAAAATTTCATTAAATACCAGGTAGTGTTTTTTAAAATATATTGTCCATTCAGAAAATAGATGTGGTAAACATTATCAAGTTTTTTTTCAATATTCAGGTCTGAAATTGATATACCACATTCTTCACTCACTTCACGTAAAGCACCATTTTTGACACTTTCATGTTTTTCTATTTTCCCTTTTGGAAAGTCATAAAAACCCCTGCGAAAAATGTATAGAATATTGTTTGATTTATTGATAACTATACCTCCTCCTGCATTTATCAGTTTAAAGTTTTCCGATATAAAATCAGGTAATTTTTCTGTTGAGAGTTCATAAATATTAAGATTTAGCGCATTCTTGTCTTTAAGAAAAATTTTCAATGCATTTTTAATATTTTCTTTCTGTAAAAAACTTATTTTTGCAAACGAATTATCTGCGATGGCGGATTCGGAAAGAAGAAGAATTTTATTATTATAGTATATTTTAAACATAAACAAATGGAACAAATTTCAAAACAAATCGCTGAAAAACTTTTACAAATTAAAGCAATTAAACTTGAACCTACAAATCATTTCACCTGGGCATCGGGTTGGTATTCGCCAATTTATTGTGATAACAGAAAAACATTATCATACCCCGAAGTGAGAACATTTATAAAAGAATCTTTTGTTAAGATAATCAATGAAAAATTCGGCGATTTTGATATTGTTGCTGGAGTTGCAACCGGGGCAATTGCACAAGGAGCACTAGTAGCGGATGCATTACAAAAACCATTTGTTTATATTCGTTCACAGGCTAAGGATCACGGGATGGGAAATCAGATAGAGGGCAAACTTGACCCTAATCAGAAAGTACTGGTCATAGAAGATTTGATTTCTACCGGTGGAAGTAGTTTGAGTGCTGTTAAAGCTGTTCGCGAAGCAAATTGCGAAGTTATTGGTATGGCTGCAATTTTCACCTATAATTTCAAAAAAGCTATTGACGCATTCGAAGAGGCAAATGTAAAATTGGTTACATTGAGCAATTACGAAGCACTAATTGACCATGCAATTGAAACAGGTTATGTTTCACAAGCTGACCTAAATCTTTTAAAGGAATGGCGTCTTGATCCGGGTAACTGGAAAAAGTAAATCCTGTGTTTAATACCTAAATCCACAATGAAAGAATTAGAAATAATAAGTAAGACCGTAAAGATTGGCAATTCGGATGAAAGAATTTTTAATTTTCTTTCTGATTTCAGAAACATATCAAAACTGATCCCTCCGGATGTCCAGGACTGGAGTGCAACAGAAAACAACTGCTCTTTTGTGGTTAAAGGACAAAAAATGTCCTTAGTTATAATTGATCGTGAGCCTTTTAAAACAATTAAGATTACAGGTGAGGATGGTTCTCCGTATAAATTCTTTTTGTGGGTACAGCTAAAAAGCTTGTCTGCTTACGAAACTGCGGCGAGGATGGTAGTGCATGCCGAGCTAAATCTGATGATGCGAACTGCAGTTAAAAAACCTCTGCAACAGGGACTTGATCAGCTAGCGGATTATTTAAAAATGTTGCCTTACTAATTTTCGGAATTATAATTCGACTATTTTTTTGACGAATTTATCTTGCCAAACTTTTACTGAATACTTATCCTCAACGGTTTTTCTTCCTGCTTTACCAATTGTTTTTCGAAGTTCGGGATTTTCAATTAGTTCACATAAAGTTTCAAACCATTCCTGTTCGCTGTTTGCAAGAAAACCATTTATTCCATGTGATATTATTTCAGTATTTACACCAACGGGCGACATAATCACAGGCATTTCGAGAGCCATACACTGTAAGCCCTTAAAACCACACTTTCCATTGCTCCATTCATTGTCGGGTAAGGGCATAATTCCAATATCAAATTCACACAAATCAGATATTTCATTTTCTAATGACCATTTGATAAATTTCACTTCTATATCTCTTACCCACTTTTCGGAATTTACGATTACCTTGAAGTAAATTTTGTCTGCATATTTTTCTTTCAGTTTTTTTAATATAGGACTTGCAGTATCAAAATGTTTTAATGTTGTTGTTGTCCCGGTCCAGCCAATACAGATTTTTTCGGATATGTCGGAGCATTTTACAGGCTTGTGATATTCTGTATTTATTGTCGTTGGAAGAATAAAAACATTTGAATTGTATTTTAATGCATAGTCTGCAAGATATTGATTGCCAACCATAACCAAACTAGCATATCTACAGATATCCGCAGTTTTTTCAGGTTTTTTCATCCAGGCCAGACTTTGATTTCCTTCGCTTGTATCGTTTAGCCAAATCGAATCATCAAAATCAAAAATAACCGGTTTGCCGCATCTCGAAAAGCGTTTTTCAAAATAACTCGTTCCCATCATAAAGGCTTCGCGATAAATGAAAACAATGTCACAATTTTTAGCTGTTTTTAAATCTTGCAAACGATGAAAAAAGCTTTTGATAACAATTCGAAGTTTAGATAATAATTTTCCGTGAGAATAAAATATCCTGTCGTTCTTTTCATTTAAAATATTTGAAAAGATAATTTCATACCCCGCAGCCTCTAATGCCTGTATATATTGCTCAAACCTGAATCTCTGACCCGGCGAACGATCTTTGCGGTGTTGTATTATTGCTAGTATTTTCTTCACTTTATGCCTAAATTTTTATAAACAGAATAATATTCATCAGCACCCTTGTTCACCGAGAAATGTTCTTCTGCAACAGTTCTTAGTTTTTCCGAATCAAATTTCACGAGTTCATCAATTTGTAAAACAACTTTTTCGTAATTTCTTTCATTAAATTGATCTATTAGAAACCCTAAATTAAATTCGGGCACAAATTTATCAATATCTCCGACATTTGAGTTACAAATTACAGGAATTCCCATCCCAAGAAGTTCGGCAAGTTTTGTTGGAGATGAAGCTTTTTTAGAAAACACAGGTTTTATAAAGAAAATAGAAACATGAGAAAGTGAGATTAAATCTGGAACTAAACTTCTGTTTGCTGCTTTAATTATAATATCATCAGTGCTAACAATTATTTTTGCTGCAGAATTATAGATTATTTCAGGATTATCTTTTGTGATTATCAGGAATTTTGCATTTTGCTTATGTTTTTTCAGCATTTTGAAAAACATTATCATTTCATCAATCATATACCAGGTACCAATTGAACCAAGATAACTTAGAACAAAATCTGTTTCAGAAATGCCTGTGTTGTTTCTTAGTTCAGATAATACAGATTTGCTTATTTTATGAAAATCGAAATGTTCCAAATCTGCACAACAAGGTATAACCGAAATAAAGGAATCAGAATAATCGAATTTTTTGTGAATAATTTCTTTTGCAGTATATGTAAGACTAATAATATGGTCGGCTGTTGCTATAAATGATTTTTCTTTGTTTTTAAAATAGCGATAGACCAACTTGTAAACCTGATTTGACTGAGGCCATAAATCCCCGTCAACACGTTCGTCTGGATAAAATCCACGCATGTCAAACAGAAACTTCACATGAAATTTCTTTTTCAGATACACACCTGAGAATGCTGATATATATGAGCGACAATGGACTATATCAAAATTGTATTTTTTGTGAAGTATAGCAGACTTTTTTTTGATTTTTAGAATATCTTTTATTGTCGAAATTACAGCGGGTTTTTTTGTGTAATAAACAGGATGCCAGGAAATACCGATTGATATTAATAATTCGGCAATTTCATCTTTGGCTTTATCAAAATTTTCTCTTTTTTCAGCAGATAAAATATGAATTTCTATATTTTTTGCAGACAAATACTTGAGATACGGAATTACCTGTGATTGTCCGAGAGAATCAGTCATGCCGTCATAAGAAATGTATAAAACTTTCAATTTCTTTGTCATGTTGTAAAATTGATGCAAAAAAACAAAAAATAATTAAGCAAATGAATTTAAGAATAAAGAATATGTAATCAAGTGTAGAAAATTATGTAATTCATAGTCTATGCCTCAGGTAGATTTGCAAAATATTTGGTCATAATCAGATTGGATAAATATTTAGCTGGTTCAAAATTATAAGTCCGGAGGGCTCAAATATCAGTAAACCCAACTTTTAAGTAGGGACAAGTTATGCCAAAAGTGAATATTAGATGCCAGCTAAATAATTACACTATTTGTTGATATTTTTTGAATGTAGGTAAAAACATTAATAATAATCTATATAAATATTTTATCTTTGCGACTTGAAAATTATCTGATGAAGAAAAAAACTATTATAGCATTATCAGTAATATTTGGGGTACTTATCCTGGATCAAATAATTAAAATCTGGGTTAAAACAAATATGATGATGGGTGAGGAAATTCATATTATAGGCGACAAGATAATGTTTCACTTTACCGAAAATGCAGGTATGGCCTTTGGAATGGAATTAGGAGGTAGTTGGGGAAAGCTTGCATTGAGTCTTTTTAGGATAGTTGCAATTAGTGGTTTATCATATTATTTGTATCGTATTATTAAAGCAGGAGAGAATACATTTTATATAGTTTGTATTGCACTTGTAATTGCAGGTGCAACTGGTAATCTTATAGACTGTGCTTTTTATGGTTTAATTTTTAATGAGAGTTTTGGGCAAGTTGCGCAAATATTTCCCAATGGAGGTGGTTATGAGTCATTTTTATATGGTAATGTAGTAGATATGTTTTATTGTCCTGTTATAGAATCAACTTATCCCGATTGGTTTCCATTTGTTGGTGGACAAGAGCTCTTGTTTTTTCGCCCAGTTTTTAATGTAGCCGATTCCTCCATAACTATTTCTGTTTTTTTAATGATTATTTTTTATAAAAAAGTTTTCAAAAAAAACATTGGTGAAATTCAAGCTGAAAACCCAGTTAGTGAAACTATTCCAAAAGAATAAATCTTATTGATGTGATTTCAACAATAATTGAAATCTGTTGTCGAACAGTATTTTATCAGTAAAATTTTAGTAATTATCATACAATCAGTTAAAAAAATTAATTAGTTTTGCCTCGATTTTAAAACGACAGAATATGATACTATTATCTGCATCCGAAGTAAACGTTGACATGCCATTATGGGCGTTAATTCCTTTTGTCCTTATGCTTCTTATGATTGCTGTAGGGCCATTATTATTTCACCATTGGTGGGAAGAAAATAAGAACAAATTGATAGTTTCGCTTGCACTGGGTATTCCTACAGCGGCCTATCTTATTTCGCAGCATTTGTCGGATGCTCTGGCTCATCAGCTTTTGTTTGATTATGTTCCATTTATTATTTTATTAGGCTCTTTGTTTGTTATAACAGGAGGAATACACCTGAAAGGCGACATTCAGGCAAAACCATGGATAAATACAACATTTTTAGCAATAGGTGCTGTTTTGGCTTCTATTATGGGTACTACCGGAGCTGCGATGTTGTTGATAAGACCGATAATAAAAACAAATTCTGAGAGAAAATTTAAAGTACATACAATACTTTTTTTTATTGCTATAGTAGCAAACTGTGGAGGTTTATTGACACCTTTGGGTGATCCTCCATTGTTTTTATTGTATTTGAGAGGTGCAGAGTTTACCTGGTTTTTCCACATGCTTCCTGAGTGGGCATTAACTAACGCACTTTTACTAACAATATATTTCATATTTGATTCTTATTATTACAAGAAAGAGCCTCTCGAGAATATAGCATTTGACAGAACCAACATAGAGCCAATAAAAATACGGGGAAATTTAAACTTCCTATGGTTAGCAGGTGTTGTTGTTTCTGTAGCATTTTTAAATGGTCAGTATCTTGATTTTGTTCATGAAAATCACTATTTGGGTTTTGTTCGTGAAGCAGCAATGTTGTTAATGGCCGGATTATCATTATTATTGACTAAGAAAAAACTTCGTGAGGCAAATAAATTTACCTGGGTACCAATTGTTGAAGTTGCATTTTTGTTCTTAGGTATATTTATCACTATGGTTCCCGCATTGCTTTATTTGGCCGCCAACGCAGCTTCGTTTGGAATAAACGAGCCGTCACAATTTTATTACGCAACCGGGGCTTTAAGTTCTTTCCTTGACAATGCTCCAACAGCAGTTTCTTTCCATAAACTTGCAACAGGAATGCATATTGAGGGGGCTAATCTCGTGGCAGGAATTCCCGAAATGTTTCTAACAGCTATTTGCCTTGGTGCTGTGTTCTTTGGCTCAATGACATACATTGGCAACGGTCCGAATTTTATGGTTAAAGCAATTGCAGAAGAAAATAAAATAGATATGCCTAGTTTCTTCGGTTATATGATTAAATTCTCACTAATTGTGTTATTACCAGTTTATATTATTGTACAACTGATATTTATACATTAAAATGATAAAATAATAAATTAAAGAGCCTGATATTAGGGCTCTTTTTTTTATTTTTTATTTGCCCTTCCCTTTTTAATGCTAATCCCGTCGATTTTTATTAGTTCATCATTTCTGTATGTAAAAGTCATATATAGGCTACCGTCTTCGTTAAATTTTTTCCAGTTTTTCTGTTTCTTACCCATCCTGTAACTTCCCGTTAACTCTATTTGCCCGTCAGGATAATACCATTTATGTTGGCCATCCGGATCGCCGTTTTTGTATGCTCCCACAAAACGAAGCTCGTCTGTTTCGTTATAATAACTTTTCCATACTTCTATTTTTTCGCCAACCTTATAAGCCCCTTTTTCCATGATATCCCCAACATTATAATACCAATCTTCATCACAGGCATCGTCAAAGTATTTCCCCGATAAAATTGTATTGCCTATTGAGTCATATTCTATATAATTACCCTCGCGTTTTCCATTGATATAAGTTTCTTCACGTTTTTTCATTCCGTTAGGATAATACCAAACCCAATCTTTATCAGGTTTTCCTTCAATATAATAACCTTCTTGTTCTATTTTACTATCAGGATAGTAGTATATCCATTTGTCTTCCTGCAAACCGTTTTTATAGTTTCCTTCAGCATAAAAGTAATCAAAAAACCTGTCGTATAGCTTCCATAATCCTGTTCTGTTCCCATTTTCATCAAAAAATCCGGTACCAAACAAAGTGCCTTCAGAGGTATATTCTTTTAAAACGATCACTTTGCCTTGTTCATTATATTCTTTGTGTATCCCAACAGGAGTGTTTTCAAGAAATGCCCCTTCGTATTGTATTTTGCCGTCCGGAAAGTAACTCTTTTTTATTTCGGCTTTTATAACAATTTCCTCTTCAGGTGAGGGGACATAAATTTCTCCGTCAACATATTTTAATTCTTTTGTTAGTTTTCCTGAATTATCATATTCCCGGTATAGCCCGTGTAGTTTACCGTTAAAGTAATGCGATTCTATTTGTTTGTTACCGTTAGGATAAAATTCTATCCATTTGCCTTGTTTTAGGTTGTTTTTATCTGTGCGGTTTATTTTTACAGATTCTACTAAATAGCCATTATAAAAACTAAACAAAGTAATAATTTGTCCTTGAGAATTAAATTCTTTTCCGTCGCCTTGTTTTTTGTCGTTTTTATAGCTATAGCAGTATTTTACATATCCTGTACTATCATAATAATAGGACATCCCTTCGCGTTTGCTGTTCAGGAAAAGCTCTTTAGAAGTAAGATAGTAAACTTTTACAGAATCTTTTGTAAAGTAAAAATCAAAATTAGTGGAATATCCGTTTTTTTTATCTTGTCGGTACGTTATTTCACTTGAGATATATCCATCTGGGTAGTAGAATTTCCAGATACTGTCAAGTTCGAAAAACAAACGATTACCTTCAGATTTGAGAGTTCCGTCATCATAATAGTTTTTCCAGTAACCATCAGGTTTACCATCCTTTATTATACCTTCGGCAGATATTTGTCCGTTGGGATAAAAGAACTGTGTAAAACCATCCGGTTTATCAACTTGTCCACTAATTTCTATTATATTAACAAGCAAAAATACTATTGTCCATATTTGCTTCATAGTTTGTAAAATTACTAAAAATAAGTATTTGTATCATCATGTATAACAAAAATTAAGATAAATGCATGTCCCTATGAAAAAAAGGAACAGGGAGAGGGCCTTCAAAGTTTATAAAGTTTTGTTTATCGGAATTTTGAATTATATTTTTTATTAAAAAAAAAGACTGTCTTTCGGACAGCCTTTTAAAACACAGTTTATTAAATCAAATTATTTTGTTCTGATATCAAGTTCATCAATTATATTCTGAGCTCCGTATAATTCATCAATAACCCATAATACGTATCTTGCATCAACATTGATTGTTCTTTGTAACTCAACACTGAACAAAAGATTACTGCACAACCATTCCCAGTTGCCATCAAATGCCAATCCAATAAGTTCGCCTTTGCCGTTGATAATCGGAGATCCTGAATTACCTCCTGTTATGTCATTATCACTTAAAAAACATACCGGAAGATTTCCTGTTTTGTCAGCATAACGACCAAATTCCTTTTTAAGAATTTTTGATTTTAATTCAGGTTCAACAATAAATTCATCATTTGTAGGATCTTCTTTTTCTATTATACCATCGGCATAAGTAAGATATTTATAATGAACAGCATCACGTGGATTGTATGATTTTACTGTTCCATATGTAAATCTTAGTGTTGAATTAGCATCAGGATAAAAAGTTCTATCTTTTTGGAACTCACGTAGTCCTTCAATATAAAGTCTTTCGTTAACGTCAATACCATCCATTGCTCCAAGATATGCCATTTGCACAGTAAATAAATCGCCGAAAACATTTTCTACATAAGCATAAATAGGATCAGCTTTAAGAACTTTGTAACTTGGCTTTGCGAGAAATGCATCCATTCTGGCTTTATCAGTAAAAATAGATTTGGTAAATGCTGCTAAAATAAATTTTTCGATTGACTCAAATTCGGTTTTTCCTTTATAAGTTTTGAATATGTAGTTTGCAAAAACGCCATTTCTTTTTTCTGCGGGAATATCAGTTACATATAGTTTAAGCATAGCTTCGAAAACTTTTTTATCCACATTCGGGAAATATTTAGCATACATATTTTCAGCTTCCGGTTTCAGCATTTCAATCGTCGATTTTATTGCGTCAGCATTTGTTTTCGAATCTTCGAGAAGTCTAGCAAGACTCATAAAAGCCTGAACATTCATCACATGTTCACCAGCTTGTAATAATCCCAGAGAAAGATAAATAATATCATTTGTTGCAGGACCAAATGCTTCATAACTGCTTTTTAAACTTGGCAAGACATTACCATATTTAGCCTTACGGGTTTCGTCACTGTCCACCCAAAGCTGAAATTCAGATTCCAGTAATTCTTTTTGTTGTATAGCATCTGTGTTACTTAAAGTAAGAGCTTCCCCTTTGAACAACTTATGACCGTTTGCATTTGATGCGTAATCATCTGCATAAGCCAAACGAATATTAATATCCGAAGCCATTTCTTCTTTTAAAAGATTTAATTGAAGTTCAAGAACCTTTACAACAGAAGGATTGAAGAAATCTCTTTTATAAATCATACCATAAGAACTAAGATATCTTTCAGTTTGTCCCGGATAACCCATAATCATTGTAAAATC
>Ga0116142_10000466_pt1 | contig 54006 bp, 38 predicted proteins | sample AD_UKC033_MetaG_FD_89785 | JGI IMG/M metagenome (GOLD analysis project Ga0116142, IMG submission 89785) | Active sludge microbial communities of municipal wastewater-treating anaerobic digesters from USA - AD_UKC033_MetaG | ecosystem: Engineered > Bioreactor > Anaerobic > Digestate | place: USA... | reverse complement strand
TTAGTCCTATTTATTAATGGTCTATTGTATTTAGGCTCAATTACTATTTGTCCTTTAGCAAAAAAGTCCTGATTATAAACCATATCCCTATTGTAAATATATAGATTTGTTTTCTCGCGTTTCCATTGCTGAGCAACTAGCTGTGCATGTCCCATGCATTTTTGTCCGGCATAGAATTTTGGTACTTCTTTTTGCGATGCCAAGAGTTTCAAATAATCATTCATAATTATATCATAAACTGTAGGAGAATTGAAAGATGTGTCAAAATCAAAGTCTGCCCAGTTAGAGAAGCCTATGGCACAAGTTTCACGTATTGTAACTATTTGTTCAGGAGTATATTTCGCTTCAGTATAGGTCTTTCCGGTACTTCCATCAACACCTATGTTATATTTTCCGCTATCGTATATGTTATTTTTAAATGTATTTTTAAAGCGTATCATATCAGTTTCATCAAAATAATTGCCCTTACCGAATTTAAAGTATTCGTAAGGATACATCATTACAATTGTACCATGATTTATATCTTCGATATATTCCGTAAATGCTTTATAATTAGGAACTTTAATGAATAACGACCTTCCGCATTCTCTATATGATACACTCCATCCTGAATGATACCACCAATATGAATTTTTCTCACTATTATAACGCAATACCTGAGAATCATATCTTTGTTTTGTACACCTGTCATGGAATTTTACCTGTGATTTGTATAGTGAGGCAATAGTATCAGCCATTCTTAGATAATCGTTGTTATTCGTGGTTAACCCTGTGTACAAAAGGCATCTTGCAAAACCTGTCTGCATATTTATAATAAGTTCTCCGCTGGTTTGCAATACACCTTTTTTGTCATTCCAAAAACCTCTGTAAACGAAATAGTCAAGAGTTTCCCTGTTCCTGTCCTCAAGCCATTGTGCATATTCTCCCAATGTGTAGAATTTTTGTTTTGTATAATTACAATTACAAGTATTGGGTTCATAAAAATCAGGATTTATTTCATCAAACTGATAAAGTTCTAATTCAATTAGTTCGGGTTGAAGTATTTTTACTAAGTGTACAAAACGCGAAAACGTTCCTATTATATAACCGTCAACATAAGTTGAACTTGTTGTTTCTGTCCATTTTGGAGTTTTTGTCGATGATTCAGGATTTATATCGTTTCTGTTTTCAATCATGCAAAGTGATTGATGCACGAATTTATATAAATATGCTTTATCTTGTGTTGTCAGAAATAAATCAATATACCCATCTAAAATTTTAGATACTCCGTCTCCAAATGTATTCCAGTCTTTATCTGGATGTATAGTGCATAGTTTATAATTGTTAAAAACTATATACTCTGAATAAAAATCATAATCTTCTTTTATTTTTAGTGTGTCATACTGCTGAGATAGTACAGTACCCGAAATCAAAAGAAAAAAAACAATATTTGTGAGACGAATCTTAATCATTTGAAACAGAACTTAATTTTTTATTTTCTTCTTCAAGTAAACTGACTCTCTCTTCTAGTTTCTCAATATATAAATACATTTCTTCAATATTTCGTAACAATCCGCTGATTGTTTCAGATACAGATATTCCGGAATTTAAAATTTCTTCTTCAGATTTAATATATGGGAGATGTTTTTGAGATTTAATGGCTTTCATTCTTTCTCTGTACGGTTCGGGAGTATAGCTCTCGTCAAAAACAAAATCACACCATTCATTTGCTTCAACGATTAGTTCTTCACTAGCTCTGATACTGCCACAAACATCAATTCTGTATTGAGGATTATTAGTGCCGAATCCTGTAAATCCATCATTTTTAACGGTTATAACCTGATTTTCATTTATTAACACACCAATTTCGCCAGCTTTATTTAATGTCATTTTTAATTCATTACCCATTCTTGATGTATTGTAAATTGTATCCGACTTAACGCTATCTTTTTTTCTAATAGGGTACTCAAACTGTTTTTCTTGGTTAACGGAGATAATATCGGTACCGGCACATAAGCTAACCGTTATAATAATACCTAAGATTGAGATTATTATTTTTTGCATATCATTTAGTTTAAAAATTTATTTTGAACGACAAATATATAATTTATTTTATCATTTAAATCTGTTTATTAGCTGTGTTTTTTTAACTTTGTAAACTCAATATTATCATTAATATGGAATTTGAAAATATTCTGGAAAGCCTTAAAAATAAAATTTTTAAACCTCTTTATTTATTTTATGGAGATGAGTCTTATTTTATTGATGAGTTAATAAACTATATTCAGAAAAATGTTCTTTCAGAATCCGAAAAGGCATTTAATCAGACTATTGTTTACGGCAAGGATACTAATGCTGTGGATATTATCGAAATGGCTCGCCGTTATCCAATGATGGCGAACTTGCAAGTTGTGATTGTTAAAGAAGCTCAAGATTTGAAGGATTTTAAAGTTTTTGAAACTTATGTTGAAAATCCAGTAAAATCTACTATGTTGGTTTTTGGATTTAAACAAACCAAAACGCTTGATAAAAGATTAAAAGTCAATAATTTGATATTGAAAAACGGTGTTGTTTTCGAATCCAAAAAATTGTACGAAAAAGAAATATATCCTTGGATAACGAACAGCTTGAAAAAAGAAAACCTTACCATACATCCTGAGGCTTTAAGATTATTATATGAAAGTATTGGCTCAGACCTTAGCAGATTAGCAAATGAAATTGGTAAGTTGGCTATTACGCAAGCTGCTGGGTCTCAAATTTTAAAGGATGATATTGCAAGAAACATTGGAATAAATAGAGACTTTAATATTTTTGAATTGCAAAAGGCTTTAGGAGAGAAAGATAAACTTAAGGTATATAAAATAATGGATTATTTTGGTAAGGATACTAAGGGAAATCCACTTATTGCAACAGTTGCGAGATTATTTGATTATTTTTCCAAGCTAATTAAAGTTCATACTCTTGAAAGAAAAAGCCGCGATTCCGTTGCTACAGCATTGGGAGTAAAACCTTATTTTGCTGACGAATATCTTAAAGCTGCATCTAATTACCCTTTGGGAAAACTTGTAAACATAGTTAGTTATCTTCGTGAAACAGATATGAAACTTAAGGGTGTTGATGCAAACGATATTGGTGATGCTGACCTTGCAAAAGAACTTATCTATAAAATATTGCATTAATGGAGAATCTCATTTATATCATTATTGGTGTTACTGCAGTTGTTTCATATCTTTCTTGGCAAAACGAATCTCTTTTTCGGAAGTTGTTGCTGTCGCCCTATGCAATGATAAGAAATAAAGAATATTACAGACTGATTACACATGGCTTTTTACATTCGGGATGGACTCATCTAATTGTTAATATGCTTGTTTTTTGGTCTTTTGGAAGAGTCTTATTGTTTTATTTTGTGCAAGTTTGGGGAACCAAAGGAATTCTATTATTCATATTACTTTATTTGTCAGCTATAGTAGTGTCTTCACTATTTAGCGTTGTTAAACATAAAGACGATTACTCTTATTCTGCAGTTGGTGCATCGGGAGCTACTTCGGCAATTGTATTTGCCAGTTTATTTTTTGATCCATGGAATATGATTTATTTCTTCGGTATAATTCCAATTCCCGGAATTGTTTTTGGAGTTATTTATTTGGTTTATTCATATCGTATGGCAAAAAGAGCGACTGATAATATAGGTCATGATGCACATTTCTGGGGTGCTGTCTTTGGCTTCGTTTTTCCTTTGTTGTTTAAACCTCAATTATTTCAGTTTTTTATTCAAAGGCTTATAAATCTATGGTAGGTATAAAAAATAAAGCAGTTTTTCTTGATAGGGATGGAGTAATTAATCTTGAAAGAGGACGATATACTTGTAAGCCGGATGATTTTATTTTAAACGAAGGTATTGCAGAATCTGTTAAAGTTCTTAATGATAGCGGTTTTTTAGTTATAGTAATTTCTAATCAGGGAGGTATAGCAAAATCATTATATGCGATTTCTGATGTACTGGATATACACGAAAAGTTTTGTGATTTATTGAAAGAAACTGATGCAGTGATAGATGATTTCTTTTTTTGTCCCCATCACGATAGTATTAGTAATTGTCTGTGTCGTAAACCAGGGTCTTTGTTATTTGAAAAGGCTATTGCAATTTATAATATTGATTCTTCAAAATCATTTATGATTGGAGATAGCGAAAGAGATGTGCAAGCTGCCGAAAAATTAGGTATTAAAGGGATTTTAATACATGCAAATGAGAATATTTTTAATATTTGCAAAGAAATATCTGAAAAACTATGACAGCAAAATACCTGATGCTTAATGGAGAAATATTGCCTGCTGCAAAACCTTGTCTTACGAATTTGAATAGAGGATTTTTATATGCCGATGTTTTTAGTTTCGAATTAAGAGGTAATTCTTCAAAAGCTTTTTTTGTTGATAGATATTTTGAATATTTGATTGCCACGATGAGTCGTTTGAAAATGGATAGACCGCTATTACTCAAGAAGTCTATATTTGAAACCGATTTAGAATTGCTTTTACAAAAAAATAGAATTTATAAAGGATTTACATCCAGAGTTTCGGTTTTTCGTGATGATTCTCAAACCTTGTTGCCTGACAAAAATTCTGTTTCAATATTAATTACTGTAAATTCGTTTCCCGAGGAGTCATATCAAGTTATAAACAATGGCCTGAAATTGAATATATTGCGAAATTATACACTACCCGATTTCGTTTTTAAATCTGATGTTACCCCGTATTTTAATGAAGAAATGCTTCTGTCATCATACCTTGAAGAATTTGACCTTGATGATGTTTTTATAACTGACGGTAAAGCTAATATCGTTAAAACAATTTTCTCGGGTGTGTTTATTATTAAAGACAACAAACTATTCGTACCCGAAAGAATGCCAAACGATTCGAATAAAATATTTGCTGAAATAGTTATTGATGCTGCCCGATCTTTGAAAATTTTAGTTTTACCAAAATCAATAAAAAAAGAGGATTTGTTATCAGCAGACGAAATATTTTGTGTGGATGTGGTTAATGGTATAAGATGGGTTTTAGGCTATGGAGAAAGAAGGTATTATCATAAGATTTCAACTTCGATAATTAATAAAATTAATGAAATGGTTTAAAGTTTTTATTCGAATTTGTTAAGTGTGTGATATTCAATTAGACCTTCCAAAGGTTTGTTTATAAAAATCAAATCTTTCATTTCATATTTAATAGAGATATCATTAATGAAATCTTTAAAATTTAAGGCAACACTTCCACAAAAACCAAGGGGATATTTATTGAAATTCTTATAAATTTTAATATATTTTTCGAAAAACCTGTCAAAAGAAATTCTTATGAGTTCTTGCAGTTGAGGATGATCAATGTGATTTTTAATGAAAATACAAAATTCTGCTAAATATCTGTTAGGATGGGGATTTTGATAAATTGCCGATAAGATTGAAGAATGAGTAGCACCCGTTTCATCCAATATTTTTCTATTTAATTCAGCATCAAATCTTTTTTCAAGGTACATTTTTGAAAATACTTTACCTATATATGCACCGCTGCCTTCATCGCCTAAAATATATCCAAGTGAGATAGCACTTTGACTTATTGATGTGCCGTTGTATAAACAGGAATTTGTTCCTGTACCAATAATCGCGGCAATCCCTTCCGAATTTTTAAATATTGCTCGTGCTGTCCCCAGCATATCCGAAAAAATTTGAACTTTTGCATTAAAAAAGTAATCTTCAAGTGCAAATCTTAAATGTTCATGATTGTCCAGGGCGCCACATCCTGAGCCATAAAAAAATACTTTTTTAATTAACAATGAATCTACACCCGAAGGAAATTGTTCGCCAATAGCTTGTAATATCCTTTCTTTTGAGACAAAATAAGGATTCAATCCAATAGTTTGAAAACCACTTATTATTTCTCCCTCGGAATTTGTTATTAGCCAGTTTGTTTTGGTTGAACCACTATCGGCAAAAATGTACATAGCTTATGTTTTTTACAAAAGTATGAAAAAATTATTGAATAAGACAGGTTTGCAAAACAAAAAAGCTGTCCTGAATAAGACAGCTTTTAGTGAATAAAATCTTTCAATTACGCTTTATCGAAGCTTCCCAATACATTTTTAATCTTATGGATGTATAGTTTTTTTAGTTCTTCACGTGCAGGACCTAAATATTGACGAGGATCAAATTTTTCAGGACTTGCGTTAAAGAATTTTCTTATAGTTGCCGTCATAGCAAGACGTCCGTCTGAGTCTATATTGATTTTACAAACTGCTGATTTGGTCGCTTGTCTTAACTGGTCTTCAGGTATTCCGATAGTATCTTTTAAATTTCCTCCATTGTCGTTAATTGTTTTAACATATTCTTCAGGTACAGAAGATGATCCATGAAGTACGATTGGGAATCCGGGAATTTGTTTTTCTATTTCAGCGAGAATATCGAAACGTAACGGAGGAGGTACAAGTTTTCCGTTAGCATCTCTTGTACATTGTGCAGGAGTAAACTTATTTGCTCCGTGTGACGTACCTATTGATATTGCTAAAGAATCTACGCCTGTCCTTTTTACAAAATCAATAACTTCTTCAGGTTGGGTGTAAGTGCTGTGTTCTGCAGAAACTTCATCTTCAATACCTGCTAAAACTCCAAGTTCTCCTTCAACGCTTACATCGAATTGATGAGCAAATTCAACTACTTTACGGGTTAATGCAATATTTTCCTCATAAGGTAAATGAGAACCGTCAATCATAACTGACGAAAAGCCCATTTCTACACAGCTTTTGCAAAGTTCAAAGCTATCTCCGTGATCGAGATGCAAACATATTTGTGGATGTGTCCAACCTAGTTCTTTGGCGTACTCGACAGCACCTTGAGCCATATATCTCAACAAAGTCTGATTTGCATATTTGCGTGCACCACTCGATACTTGCAATATTACAGGAGACTTTGTCTCTGCACAAGCAGATACTATGGCTTGCATTTGCTCCATATTGTTAAAATTAAAAGCAGGAATTGCATATCCTCCTATTGTAGCTTTTTTGAACATTTCTCCGGTGTTCACTAATCCAATTTCTTTGTAACTTACTGGCATTTTATCTTAAATTTAAATGTTATAGGTCTTTTTGATAATTTTGCTGCTAAGTTAGGTTCAGTTTTCTTATCAAACAAATTTAACTAGGTTAAAATAATATATTTAATAGCAGTTATTTTCTATTTTCGTGATAAAACTAAATTTGCAAATTGTATTCGTTAGTGTTATTGTAAGTGATTGCACTGTTAATAATTTGTTGATTTTAAATTCTTGACTTTAATAAAAACATTTATAACTTTACAAGTCTAAACCAAAATTTAAAAATCATGCTATTAGATATTAATTCATGGTGGGCATCGATGGAAATTCTTGAAAAAATATTTTGGGGATTTGCTCTGCCATTTTCTGCTATTTTTCTTATTCAACTTATAATGACTCTTATAGGTGCCGGAGTAGATTCTGATGTAGATGCTTCGGGAGATGCTGACTTAGAAGTAGATTCTGACACGGGAATAGGCTTTCAATTTATTACGCTGAAAAATTTCATGGCATTTTTTACCATTTTTGGTTGGACAGGAATTGCTTGTCTGGATGCCGGTTTGAGTGATGGATTAAGCATTTTTCTCGCTATTATTGGCGGTATGCTTATGATGTTAATAATGGCAACTTTGTTTTATTTGATGAGTAAGCTTACCGAAAGCGGAAATGCTAAAATAGAAAATGCCATAGGAAAAACAGCCTCGGTGTATTTAAGAATTCCTGCTGCAAAATCGGGAGTCGGTAAAATTCAGGTTAATGTGCAAGGACTGAAAACACTTGATGCAATGACGGATAATCCTGAAGATATAAAGTCAGGTAGTTTGGTAAAAGTTGTCGCAATTGAGGCTGGTGAAATTTTAATGGTAGAATTGTTATAAATATTAATAACTTAAATTATAAACTATGAATGGAGAATATTTTTTATTTATTATTGTTGCAGTAGTAATATTTGTATTTATACTGATTATTACATTTCTGAGAAGATACAAACGTTGTCCATCTGACAGAATCTTAGTTATTTATGGTAAAGTTGGCAAGAAAAATCTTGAGTCGCGAACAGCAAAATGTATTCACGGTGGAGCGGCTTTTATTTGGCCCGTAATTCAGGATTATGAATTTCTTGACCTTACACCATTTTCAATTGAAATAAATCTGAGAAGTGCTTTGTCTAAACAAAACATTCGTGTGGATGTTCCATCTCGTTTTACTGTTGGTATTAGCACTGAGGACAGTGTAATGACAAATGCAGCAGAACGCTTGTTAGGACTTTCACAACAGGATATCAGTAAATTGGCCGAAGATATTTTATTCGGACAATTGCGTCTTGTTGTTGCAACAATGGATATTGAGGAAATTAACTCAAACCGTGATAAGTTCCTCGAAGCTGTTTCATCAAATGTTGAAGCTGAGTTGAAGAAAATAGGTCTGAAATTAATAAACGTTAACGTTACAGACTTAAATGATGAATCGGGTTATATTATTGCACTTGGAAAAGAAGCTGCTGCAAAAGCTATCAACGATGCCAAGAAATCTGTTGCTGAAAAGAATCGTGACGGGGAAATTGGTCAGGCAGAAGCAGAAAAAGAACAAAGGGTTAAAGTAGCCGGGGCTTTGGCTTATGCTAAAATCGGTGAAGCTGATGCTCAGCGTCAGGAACGTGTAAAAACTTCAGAGGCAGACGCATTGGCTGTGGAAGGAGAAAACCTTGCTAAAATTACCATTGCAAATTCTGATGCTAAACGCCGTGAGCAACAAGCCGAAGCAGAACGTATTGCTATATCTGCAGAAAAAGTAAAACGGGCAAAAGCTCTCGAAGACGCGTATGCTGCAGAAAAAATTGCTGAAGAGATAAGAGCTTTAAGAGACAAAGCTACTCAATACGCTAATGTGGTTGTTCCTACAGAAATTGATAAACAAAAAATTGAAATTGCTGCCGATGCTATTGCTGAACAAACCCGCAGACTTGCTAAAGGTGAGGCAGACGCAATTTTACTCAAAATGCAGGCCGAAGGTAAAGGTATATATGAAATTCTTAGCAAGCAAGCAGAAGGTTTCGATAAGATTGTTAAGGCTGCCGGAGATAATTCCCGTGATGCAGTTATGCTGATGATTGCAGATAAATTGCCGGATATTGTCAAATCTCAGGTCGAAGCTATTAAAAATCTTAAAATTGATAAGATTACCGTTTGGGACAATATGGGCGGAGGTGCTAATGGTGGCAAACCCACAACAGCTAACTTTCTTTCAGGAATGCTGGGGTCAATTCCTCCGTTTAATGAATTATTTAAAATGGCCGGTATTGAATTACCCGATTATCTGAAAGGAAAAGCACCGGTTGATGAAAAAGGAACTGAGCCTCCATTGATTGAAGCTGAAGAGGTAAAACCGAAACCGAAAACAGAAAAATAAAAAAATAAGAGGCTGCCTTTTTAGACAGCCTCTTATTTTATTCCCATTCTATCCAATTATTTGTACTTGAATCTGACCATGAGATATTTCCGCTGTTTTCAAAATACCCGCTTGATAACAATCTGGTAACAACATTGTTATTGTCTTTGAGTATAAAACTGTCATAAATTTCAATTGCAGTTGGCTTTAATATTTCAGCAAATTGCTCTGGCTGCAAAACAAAATTGGCACTTTTAAAATTTTGTGCTACACAAGGATATATCAATCCATGAACTCCTGAATTAAGATAGTTTTCTGATACGGCAATCGTTAAATCATAAAGTCTTAAATCGATTGGTAGATTATATTTCTTCAAGAACCATTCATGTTGCTTCATGTTATAATCTTTAGGTTTTATGTAAAAGTTAGCAAACATGTCTTCAATTTGTTTTACTTCTAAGCTTTTATCTTTAAGATGATAAATAAAAATATCTTTGAATATTTCATCAGTTTGCATGAGTTGCTTGCATCCAATAACTGCAATTTTATTTAATTGCTCAATAGATTTGTAAGTAATTATCGCAATTTTATCTCCTAATTCATATCTTAATTCAAAGGGAATGGCTTTTTTTAATGTGGTTAAATATAGCTTTGGGTCTCCAGCTCTATTGCATCGGTTATTTGAAGCGTATCTTGCTGGTGGTGCCCACATGTCTTTTATGTTTGTAACTTTTTTTTTGACTTTTTCAAGGTTGTAATTTTTCGAATATTCAAACTTACGTCCTCGGTAAACATGCTGAAAATCAAATTTATATGTGTGGAAAATAAACTTTTGCGCGAAAGCAAAATTGACTAGTAATGCTAATTTGGATATGCTATCTTCTCGCATTTTTTTTACAACTTAATTTTATTATACTCCTCCTCACTTAGCCAAAATTCAGGATCAATTATTTTTACTTCGTTATAGGTTAGTTCGTAAAGTTTGTAAATCAATAAGTCTATTTGGCGTTCTATAGGTTCGGTGTTTTCTCCTTCTTTTCTATATTTGATTATCTTATCAACATGATTAATTATTGATTCCATTAATTCCTTACTGCCAATGATAATAGGCAACTCCTTTAAATTGTTTGGATAAACGTCAATAAACCCACCATACACATTTTCATAATAAAAATCTATAAGTTTACTATTAATAATAGCAACAAGATATTTTAATTCTAAAGGAGTTTTATTGCTGTATTGTGAATGGGTTGCAGGCAAGTCTGATTTTTTTATTATCAATAAACATTTTTCTGAAGTATATATTTTACGCTCATCATAAATTGCTAGAATTCTTAATAGCCCCGAACTTCGTCGAACAATTATTTTATTGCTCTCAAATAACTCTATAAATTTGGCAGATCTCATTTTTTCAGGCTCACTATAATCAAGCCACTTTTTAATTGATGGTGTAGAGTATCTACCTTCTTTTGATTTTTTTATATCAGCGCCTTCAATATAAGGCATTAAACCGTTTCTAAATTGATCATATAAAACATCAAATTTACTTTTACCAGACGTAAGAGAACCGTCGTTATTTCTTTTTTCTTTTCCATGAATTTCTGCTCCAGTTGAACAATAAAAGAAAGAATCAAGTTTTTCACCATTGTTCTTTATCTTATTCAAAACTTCAGTTTTAGAATCCAAGTCCTCAGTTCTAAACATCTTTTGATTTGCAATATGATATTTCAGAACGTTTATTTCATGTTTTTTAATAAACATGTCATTAATAAACTCAAAAATTGAGATCGGATAATTTTCCCCGCTTTCATTTTTTATAAGCGGAATACATGATGGAACCGTTGCGCTTTCAAATACTTTATTGTTATGTAAATCAACAATACTTAGTAGTTTAAACTTATTTAAAATAATCCCTCTTAAAGCTTCTGCAAAAGGCTGATTTAGCAAACCAAATGGAACAATAAATATTAATTGACCTTTATTTACCAATAATTTAAGTGCTCTTTCTATAAATGCAACGTATAAATCCCATTTACCAGTTAATGATGAATAATATTTATATTTATTGAAGAAAGTTCTCTCTTCAAACTTCATATTATTTGCACTAATATACGGAGGATTCCCTATTACTAAATCAAAACCGTTTTTAATACCAAACATCCAGGCAGGGGAAAAGAAACTCGATGGTCGGCTATCGTCGAAAGGATTCCAATCGTCAACTTTGTTAAAGAAATCGGTAAGATTGTAGTTTTTTAGTAAGCTGCCGTGACTTATTTGAGATTTTATGTAATCTTTGGTTTGTGTGAACTCGTTTTGCAATTGTTTCTTAATCGCTTTATCTCCTTTGGGGTCGAAATAATCATTTCTTATACGTTCCAATTTTTGAATTTCACCATCTAATCTGTAAAGCGTTGCATTAAGGCTAAGTTTGCCGGCAAAATCATCATATCCACTATCTATCAAACTGTTTGCACAAACAAATTTAAAATCCAAATTTGGCAAGGCTGCAATTCCAAAATTGTTCTTTTTATCTGTAGGTTTAAAATCCGATTCAAGAACAAGGCTTAACCATGCCCTTAGTCTTGCAATTTCTACTGCCATTGGCATAATATCCACGCCAAAAATGTTTTTACTCAGAATTTCTTCTTTAAGGTCATAATTATTGCGATGCCCGTGTCCTACAATTTGGCGAAGTTCCATCAGCCTTAGCATAACACCCATTGGAAAAGCTCCCGAACCACAAGCAGGGTCTAAAACTGTAATTTCGCTCAAAGCTTTTTTTACAACTTCGGTTTCGGCTTTGTCGAAAGGATTATCGGAACAATCTATAGCAAAAAGTCTTTCAATTTTGCTAAGTGTCTTTTCTTTGTCCTTTGCTTCTTTATCATTTGCAACAGAATAAGGCGTGGGTTTAGGTTCTTCAAGTTTGGTAACAGAGAATAAACCATCGTTGAACTGAGATGCCGGTTCGTTAACTGTATCTTCTATTTTTAAAATATCTCTAAAAAGTGCAGTTTCTAAATGAGCTTTAAGGCTTTCGTTAACCATATAATCAACAATTTCGCGCGGAGTGTAAAATGCTCCAAATGCTTTTCGCTGATTTGCCATTTTTTCTGTCTCGGGATTCTGACTGGCAAGTAAATTTTCAAAAATACGACCGAGCATTTCCGGATCAATCGCAACATGTTGGTATTGGCTATTGCCTTCGTCAACTGTAAAATCGAAACTTTCAAGAACTCCAACAAAACTAATTAACCACTGATTTAAATTAAGTTTTTCAAATAAATAGTCTTCGCTATGAACTTCGAATAAGCCCCCATTTAAGTAAGGAATACTTTTATAAAAATCATCCAAATCTGTTGTAATATCTTTGCGTATCGGATCTGAAACTTCAGCATTTAAAGTTTTGAAAAACAGTTTTGTTAATATTGTTGAACTAAAATCATCCTTGTACCTTAAAATTGTATCAGATTCAAGCAACTCCTTTGGAATAATACCCTTTTCTTTTAAGAACCAACAAAAAATGTATCTGCCAATAAGGCGAACAGCAAACTGTTTTAAAACTTCTTCATGTGCCAAAGAATCTTGTGTTTTTGCAATTTCGATGAGATTGTCGAACTGTTCTTTAATTCTTTTGTAGAATTCCTTGTTAACTTCTTTAATATCAAGCGATTTCCATAATGTTTCTACAATTTCCGGTTTTGATTTAGTAGCGATATAAGCCCATTTCTCAAGTATTTTGTTGTACTGGGTAGTTGTAAGCCTGTTTTTAAAGCTAACTAAACGTTTTTGATCGCCATGGTTAAAGATTAGTATCAGTTTATCGTATTGAGGTGTTGTGACAAAATGCAGATAATAAGGCTGTGACGGAATATAGCCTTTTGCAGCAATTTCTTGACTTATGTTCTTAGTAAAAGCCTGATAACTCATTAGTCCAGGATCGTTGTCAACTAATTGACTAACATATTCTTTTTTTATCTTTTTTAGAACTGCAAAACGAATACGGATGTTTTGGCTTTCGGCACTAAGCCTGTATAATTGTGGTTGAACAGTTTGTGGTGCAGGAACAAGAAAATCTTTCAGTTTTTGAGTCTGCGGTGCAACCAACTGCGGTTTTTTGTCACCATTTGGTTCAATTCCCATCCATTCCATAATTGCGAAAGCAAAATTGAAAACATTTTCGCGTTTTGATTCCGATAAACTTGCTAATATTTGGTTAAGGTCAATTATGTTCATACTGTTTAATTATTGAGTTATTCTTGGTTTTAAATTTTAACAGAAAATTTGAATTACTTCACTTAGCGGAATTTTATCAGATTTTTCTTCGGGATCAAATTGTTTTACAAGGCTGATAAATTTCTGTATTAATTCGTCAGAAAAAGCTTCATTGTTTCGATTCCTTCTATTTATTACTCTTACAAGTTTCATTATTTCTTTATTTATATACGCATTTTGAGATGATGTAATCATTAAATTTACATTTTCGATTATGTCAGCTGCGTATCCATATTCAATCATCTTGATTATTAGCTGATTTATACATGCTTGCTGTGAATTGTTAAAGCGGTTTTGGTGATCATCTTCCTGAAATTGATAGTTTCTAATGAAATTGCTTATCATTTCTTCGACACTTGGTTTGTTCATGAAAGGGTCCTTAAATCTTTGATTTTCTTCGCTAGTTGCTTTGATTGAAAGTAAACCCTCTGTTGCAGTTAGCATTTCACCTTGTCCGTCTTTTTTAAAAGCAAAGAAATAGCCAGCTTCCAATTTTTCTTCGCCTTCGGCCACAAGATGTGCTAGGTAATCAAAATCTTCATCTTCTTTTTTCATTTTAATGTTTCCCCATTTTCCTTTAGGCAAATTGCGGATTGACTTTTTGTATTCTTGACTTAAGTTTTCATTTCTGTCAAATTCTCTTAAATCATCCATAAATAAATCTTCGGCAGCAAGCAGTTCGGACGTTTCAAATATTTTTTTGTAAGCTTCCAGTCTTTTCTTTTCATCACGGCTGTACAAATCTTCTGTAAAGTCCTGTGGTATCGGCTCTTCATCGAGTACACTTTGGTCGCTTCCAATTGTGTATCGAATTAAATTTATTTTGTCCTGAAGTTTGCTGACCAATTTTAAATAACTTTCCAGTTGCTCTGTTGGCCTAAAATTATAAATGAAAATTTCCTCATGTTTTGTTCCCAATCGGTTTATTCTACCGTTACGTTGGATCATTCTAACAGGATTCCAGTGTAAATCATAGTTAATTATCATTCCGCTATCCTGTAAATTCTGTCCTTCCGATAATTTATCTGTTGCGACTAAGAAATCAATTTCTCTTTCATCTGTTTTTAAATCATATTTTTTTGCAACAGGAGCAAATCTGCGGGCATAATTCTCAATATCATTTTTACCACCAATAGCAAATTCTATATTTTTACCTTTTACTAAATAGTTAGGTAAGAATTTTGACAAATACTCAAGTGTGTCGGCGAAATATGTGAAAATTAAAATTTTGCTGTCATCATTTTGATTAAGGTGTTTCGCTAAAACTTGAATTTTATCATCTTTGGATATAAGAAGCTCGATTTGTTGTTTTAAAATGCCAAGTATTTTCAGGTCTTTGTTAATATCATCTTTTAATTTATCAATATTGAAAAATCCTGGATCAGCCTCTATCGAATAAAACATGCTATCATTTAATTCGAACATTTCAATGTCAAAATCAAGTTCATCCTCACTGGCACATTGCTCATTATAAATCTCCAAAGCTTTGTTAAGAGTATTTAAATTTTTTACCGAAATGATTTTGTTATATTTTTCTAATTTGGTTTTGAAATCTTTTAATTTAGTTTCATATCCTATTATTGATTTATTTATTGAATATAAGGAAGATTCTAATCTTTTTAGAAAAACAGTTCTGAAAATTCCATATATCCCAATTTGTCTGCTCAACTCTCTGTTTTCGTCAGCATTTAGTTCTAATTCTTCCCTTCTCTTACCGTGATAAGCATATCGGTACATATTATACCTATAACTTGGGAATCCCAGACTTAAAAGTGCAGTATAAATGATTTCTAAAGATGAAGAAATCGGTTTTTCTCTTTTTTGATAATGCTCAGATAAATCCAAAGGGTGAGCAAGGTACTCCATTTCGGCTAAGCTGCTTATTTCGAATTGGCAATTGTTTAATAATTCCGGAAATTCTTCAGCTATTTTAAGTAATTTGGTTTTATATTGATTTGGCACTTCATATTCTAAATTATCTGGTGTCGAAATTGGAAAAATTTGAAGTTTACCATTTATTTCCAATCCATTAGGATATTCTTTCTCAATACCTTGGCGAGTTCGGCGAACAATAAACCTATTTAATAAAGGTGTAAGTTGTTCTTTTAATTGTGAATAATTAACAGTACCATTTTCACGTATCTGACTTTTAATGTCCGTCTGCAATAGCTCGAGCCTTTCTTTTAGAGTGAAATACCTTTGACGATTTCTGTCGTAAAATCTCCCGAGTTTATAAATGTTTCCGCCCGAGCCAAGCATTATTTGATTGGTTAAATCCGATAATTGATTATTTATTGGTGTTGCAGTAAGAAGAAGAGTTCTAGAATTTTTATTAATCTGTTTCCATTTAATAAATGTATCAAATCTTTGACCTCCTGATGATCTTAGATTATGACTTTCATCAAATACGAATAGCCCAACTGGTATTGATTTTAAATTTTCTTTTACATCTTCAATTTTTGCAGTATCTTGTAAACTATAGATTTCAGGAATATGAATCATTCTAAAATCATCAAAAGCTTTCCGCCATTGTGGGATTAGACTAGCAGGTGCGACAACAACAACTCTTTGATTTAAATGGGTTTTGTAAAAATCAATTACTTTTATTGCAGTGTATGTCTTTCCTAGTCCAACTGAATCTGAAAGCATCGCAACGCCTTGTCTTTCAAGTTTTTTAATTAGGCTGTTGGCATTTTGAATCTGAAACTTCAGAAGTTTTGGTACTTCAGGATTTGCTTCTTCATTTTCAATCTTAGCATCTTGCTCATCATCTAATTCCTGACCGTAAACTCTATATAAAGCATGGATAAACATTTCGTATGGACTGAAACAAAGATTGCCGTGTTTGCTGATATTAACCACCTCTTCTTTAAACACTTTTGTCCAATCTTCTGATTCTGCCCATAGTTCTTCGAACCAACTTCTGTGAGATGGGTTTTGATTTAAATTAACTCTTTGGAAATTTACTGTAGAATTGTTGTCTTCAAATTGATTTAATTCAAGATTTCCAAAGAGTCCTTGATATGTGAAGTTTGAGCTTCCAATAATTCCAATGGCATTATCTTCAGTGCTTCCAAAAATATAACATTTTGCATGTAAAAAGTTTTTACGATATACCTTAATTTCCAGTTTATTGTTTTCGTTGGAAATAGATTTTACTAATAAATCAGCAACTTTTTGAAACTCCTCCTTAAGTTCAAGGTCTTCCAGATCTTTCTTTAAGAATTTTTCCGGAAAATCAGGGTCTTGTTTACTTGGATTTTTAACTTGGTAAGATCTTACATTTGGTTCTTCGCCAATTAATAGCCTAAGTTTTGTGTCAGGTTTTGATAAGAAAGACTTTAGTTCATCAAAAATCGAAACCATTCCTGGTAAATCCCAATACCCAGTAGCAACAGATATCTCTTGATAATCATCACTTATGAGAAGCTCCTTAACTAGATTCCCTAATTTGAATTCATTTCCGGAATTATCAATTAACTTTAAACCTTTTTTCATTTTTCAAGATTTTTTTTTACAATATTAATAGCATGGTAAGCTGCAGCAGGTTCTTCAACTATTGTTGACTCAATTTTATCAGCTAGCCAAAGAGAGATTAACTCTTCGCGATCAGCATTTAAATAGTTTGCAATTTTTTCGACTTGTAGTTTCGATGCATTCCTTTCTCCTCTTTCAATTTTACTAATAAGTGCAGTATCTATTTCAATTGCTGCTGCCACTTGCCGTAAAAGTAAACCCTGACTTTCTCTTAATTCTCTGATTCTTCGTCCAAAATATTTCATAATAGTATTTATTTGACTTGTCAAAAATAGTCAAATTTATTAACTTGGGTATAATTTATTAAAATATTTTTTATACTTATTTGAGAAGTTATTAACAATTATGTTTTTTGTTTATGTGTGGTCAGTTAATATTTTGACTATCAGATAGTGGTTGTTTATTTTAAAAAATTAAAAGCTGCTGTTACAAAGCGTATGACACTAACACCATAATGTTAAACTTTGTAAGAAAAACAATATACTTTACTTACTTTAAAATTTATAATTATGAAAAAACATTATTCATTTTATTGACAAGTTTGAGAGAAAAACAAAATTCGAATAGTAAATATCTAGCTTAGTCTAAAAATTTGCGACTTAGAGTTTGTAGTTCGGATTTTGGAGCTTGTTTTCCTTTTCACTCTTCTTCCACCCAGTCGCCAAAATACTCATGAACAACAAAAGTCTTTGGGGAACAAGTATGGTAAACATTTGAATTGTATTGCCAGTCAAGATATTCAGACCCGCCTCCGCTTTGAGTGGTAATTAAAAAGCGGTTCCCTAAATATCCAAAATATCTTGCCTGTGCTGCCGGAGAAGTTTGATCTCCTCCGCTCGGATCAACAGGAATCCATCCATATTTTGGCAAATATACCTCTACCCATCGATGAAAGACATCATCCATAGCAACTAATTGCCCACGCTGAACGATTGAACCTACATAACGTGCAGGTAATCCTGCAGCCCGACACATTGAAATATATACAAATGAATATTCGGAACAGCTACCGTTTCCACGAGCTAAGACAGTAGGGGCAGTATTCCATCCTCCGGTCATTTCATAGTACATTTTTAAAATCAGATAATCATAGATTTTTCGGGCTATCCAATATGGGTTTGTTTCATCTCCTACAGCTTCTTTTAATGCGTTTTGAATAACAGGGTGGTCAAATTCATATTTAGAGTCATTCGCCAGATATTTGTCTTTTATATCTTGTGGTATTTCAGCAAAACTTCCAACTTTATCCGGAGAAATAAAATATCTTACCTCATAGGTTTCGGCATAAAAAGTTTCTATAATTTCGAATTGCTCTCCCGATTTAAGATTTTTTGACTGAAAATGAGCAATATTTTGTCCCCATTTGTCTTTTATAAATTCAGGTTTTATTGAGTATTCCGTTTCTTTTAAGAGCTTTTGGTTAATTCTGTTTTCAGGAACTGCAAAATATACATCTGTTGTTTTAACAGTTCCCGGGCCAAAATTACTAGTCAGGTGAGTGTATTTAATAACCGATTTCTTTGGATTTTTAGCAATATATAATTCTTCATCATTATGCACTAAACAGTATATTTTGCAGTTATTACGATCTGTATTCCATAAGTTTTTTCCATCAAAAGCAAGTCCACATGAATTTTTGTCCGGGGCATCAAGTGTCATTAAAACAGTACCATTTTCAGGATTTACCATATAAATTTCGTTTGTAACACAATCCGAGATCCACAGATATGTACCGTCGAATGTTAAGCCGGAAGGGTTTGAAGCCGGTGCAATAAACTCTTTAATTGTGGTTCCATCTTTTGGGTCAAATTGCACTAATTTATCGAAACGATCATCAATCAGCCATAAATATTTCCCATCCCAGGTCAAATCTTTTGGTACCGGCGCTGGAGATACTAATTGATGCAGTATCGTTCCATCACTAGGATCTATTTTATAAATCATCCCGATATAGTTTTCTGACAAAGGAATACCACCTTTAGCATCAGCATTCCACAAATATTGTCCGTCAAATGCCAGTCCAACAGGCCAATAGGCAGGACTTGAAATCGAATTTGTAACCTTACCGTTATCAGGATTAATACAATAAATCTTATCTGCTTTACGGTCAGACACCCATAAATTTTTACCATCGAATGTTATACCGGTAATATATTGTCCGGGAGCATCGAATGACTTAATAATTTTTCCAGGATAAGCTAATACTGAATAGTAGAAAGCAATAAAAAGCAGACTAGTAATTATTTTTTTCATTATATTTATATTTATTGTAAAAATACAAAAGTTTTATATTTCATGTTAGTAAATCAAATGAATATCTTCAGGTGTAAATTATCTAATAAAATTTTTCGGTGTGTTTTTGTAAAATGGATTGTTCTAATATCTTGATATGCAATATTTTATAATGGCTAATATTTTATATCAAAAAAAATCGTAAAAATATTTGGTGTTTTAAAAGAAAATGATTTAAATTTGCAACCTATTTTGCGAGAATAGCTCAGTTGGTAGAGCACGACCTTGCCAAGGTCGGGGTCGCGAGTTCGAGTCTCGTTTCTCGCTCTTTTTTTTTAAAAGAGTTCTGTTTTATAGAACATCAAACAAAAAGTTCTTTATAAATAGGTTGCCCGGGTGGCGGAATAGTCCCGAAAAACCAAAAATCCGAAAAAACGGATTTTAGAAGTTTTTCGAGGAGACGCCCCCAGGTGTTGTGAAAGTTCTTTATAATAAATAGGTTGCCCGGGTGGCGGAATAGGTAGACGCGCTGGACTTAAAATCCAGTGATCTTTAACGATCGTGCCGGTTCGATCCCGGCCCCGGGTACAAACAGAGTTCTTAATTTGAGAATTCTGTTTTTTTATTTTTGTATTATCTTTGTAACTCTACAATTTTAAAATTAAAAAATATGGAAAATTTAGATCAGGTGTACATGTGGTTAATTGATAACGGTATGAAATTCATCGGAGCAATACTGTTTTTAATTATTGGTTTCTGGATTACAAAATTTATTGTTAAACACTTAGCCAAAATAATGACCAAGCGTAATGTAGATGTAGGTTTGGTTACATTTTTACGTAGTTTTCTTGGTATTGCTCTTAAGGCAATGATTATCGTTTCTGTGATGGGAATGGTTGGGATTGAGATGACCTCTTTTATTGCAATACTTGGTGCAGCAGGTTTGGCAGTAGGTCTGGCTTTTCAGGGTACATTGTCAAATTTTGCCGGAGGAGTAATGATATTAATATTTAAACCATTTAAAGTTGGGGATTATATTGAAGCACAAGGATTTGCCGGTTCTGTTAAGGAAATTCAAATATTTAATACAATTCTAACTACGGTTGATAATAAAATTATTATTATACCTAACGGAGGTTTAGCGAATGGATCAATGACAAACTATACACAACAAGCAACCAGAAGAGTTGATTGGAAATTTGGAGTTGCTTATGGTTCGGATTATAAAAAAGTTAGAGAAATAATTCTTAATATTATAAATTCAGATAAAAGAGTTTTAAAAGATCCTGAAATATTTATTGGACTGGGAGAAATGGCAGATTCATCTGTAAATATCGTTACTAGGGTTTGGACTAAAACTGAAGACTATTGGGGAGTATTTTTTGATGTAAATGAAAAAATTTACGAAGTTTTTAATAAAGAAGGAATTGAAATTCCGTTCCCACAAATGGATGTTCATGTTAAAAACAACTAAATTTTTTGTTATGAAAACAATTTTTATTTTTATTTCTTTTATACTAGTTTCAAGTGTGATACTTGCACAAACTGATTCTACAAAAAATGTATCTAATTGGAAAACAGGAGGAATGGTTTCGCTAAATGCTTCGCAAATATCTTTTACACATTGGGCAGCAGGGGGGCAGAATTCAATTAGCGGAAATTCTTTTGTTAACTTGTTTGCAAATTATAAAAAGAACAAAACAACTTGGGATAATACTCTTGATCTTGGTTATGGAAAAATGATGCAAGGAGTAGGAGAAGAGGCTGTGTTTTATAAAACTGATGATAAAATAGATTTTGCATCTAAATATGGTCAGTATGCGTTTAAGCATTGGTATTATTCAGGTTTGATAAGTTTTAAGTCACAGTTTGATCAGGGTTTTAAAACTGCAGCAGATACTGTTAGAATTTCAAATTTTTTAGCTCCCGCATATCTTAATATATCAATTGGCATGGACTACAAACCAAATGATAAATTTACACTGTTTATTTCTCCTCTTTCCGGAAAAACAACTTTCGTTATGGATACTTTATTATCTTCTCAGGGTGCTTATGGCGTGACAAAAAATGAGCATGTAAGACATGAGTTTGGGGGATTCGTTAAAGTCCAATATAAAGTTGACTTGATGAAGAATATTTCATACACAACGAAGCTAGAGCTCTTCTCGAATTATTTAAACAACCCACAAAATATTGATGTTAACTGGGAAAATCTTATTAATATGAAAATCAATAGTTTTTTTAGCGCAAATTTGCATATTACAATGTTGTATGACGATGATATAAAAATAAAATACGATTCTAATCATGATGGAATTGATGATAGTGAAGGTGCAAAATTGCAGTTAAAACAGTTATTTGGTATAGGTATTACTTATAAATTTCAATAATTGAAGTGATGAAAAGTGGCGTGAATTTCAATTTCACGCCACTTAAAAGAGTTATTTTATAGTAAAACCCGCATCAGATACAAAAATCTCCTTGTCACACATCTCGTCATCGTTTAGTTCTCCACTTATATCTTCAATATCAATTAACCAAGACAAACTTTTATCAATAATTATCTTGGAGTCAGCAGGGATATTTACAGTTATTTTAATGTCCTGAGCCCGCCATTTATTAGCATTTATTTGAAAATATGGGTTAAAATATATATTATTGGTATCACAAATGTATTTGTAATCAATAAGTTTAAGATTTTCTTTTGCTTCATGATTATTTGCCCCTCTGGCATAATATTTTATTTCCATTGACGCTATACTGTCTTTTGTCGGATTAAAATATATATGAGGATAATATTGAATGTTCCCATTTTTTAATAAAAAGAATTTTGAATTTAGAACTAGATGAAGATCATTAAAATTGTCAATATCGTCTTCTGTTAATATATTAAAATCTTTAATCTCAGGATTTATTGTAAAGTGATATGTGTTCAATGAATCAGTTTTAATTATCTCTGTATGGGTTTTTGTTTCAATAGAACGGAAGGATGCTGCTATGTTGATGCTTAACGCAATCGAAAACACAATTGCTATTATCCATAGAACAAAGGTTCCTATGCTTAAGTATTTATTTGACTTTATTTCGAACAATAAACCAACTCCCCAGCTAATTATTGCTATCACTGGAATAATGAAAACTATCATTATGCAAATGCTTAAAAGCCATGCAGTTCCGGAGTTTGTCACATATTCTAATAATCCCGGCAGCCATATCATATTTATAAAATCATTTGAATAAAACATATTCTCCTTTCCAACGCTAAATAATGCAATGGTTAACAGAATTAATACTGCAGCACCTGATAAGATAAATACAATACCTAAAACTTTTCCGAAGATTTGTGCGAAGACAGTTATTACAGTAACGATTGCTTTTCCAATATTGTTGATTACATCTGAGAATCTGCTTTTGTCAATTTTTCTGAAATTCTTTTTTACTTCATCAAATTCTTTTTTAACTGTTTTTTCTATATTGGTTAGGTTAATTTTATCTCCTTTCATTTCTAACTTTTGAGCTGTAGTCTTTGCCTCAGGAACTGCTATCCACAAAATAAGATATGCAATAATGCTAATCTGGCCAATGAAGATAAAAATTAGGAAAATTATTCTCCAGAAAGTTGTGCTGACGCCGGTAAACTCAGCCAAGCCGCTACACACACCTCCAAGAACCCTACTGTCAGGATCTCTGTATAATTTTTTTGATTTTTTATTTTCTTTAGTGTTATTATCTGATTCATTAGTTGATTTTTCACTATTCCCGTCACCGGTAATATCATCTACATTGCCAAGAATTTGTATAATTTCTTCAACATCACGAAGATTGATTACTTGTTTGCCTTCGCTAATTTTTGAACTGAATATTTCAGCGATTCGCGATTCTATATCTCTAACTATTTCGCCTCCTTCTTCAATCTTTGAAAAATGATCCTCTAATTTGCCTAAATATAAATGTAACATATTGTAGGCATCTTCATCTATGACAAACATAAACGAATTCAAATTGATACTTACTGTCTTTTTCATAACTGTAGTTTTATTTAATTTTTAATTTGTTTATAGATTCTACTAAATCAATCCATGATTTGTCAAGATCCTGAAGGACTGATTCGCCTTTTTCGGTTAGGCTATAATACTTTCGAGGTGGTCCCTGTGTGCTTTCTTCCCAACGATAGTTTAATAATTGCATATTTTTTAGTCTTGTAAGCAAAGGATATAAAGTGCCTTCGACAACTATCATTTCTGCTTCTTTCAGCTTTTCAAGTATTTCTGTCGAATAGCAATCACTTTGCTTGAGTATAAGCAAAGTACAGTATTCTAATACTCCTTTACGCATTTGAGCTTTGTTGTTTGTTAAATCCATAATTAATAAATTAGTAATTGACAATGCAAAGATATATAAAAAAATTAGAACTATGCAATACATAGTACTAAATTTTATTAAAATTATGTTAAAATTTTAATTTTTTATTTTGTTATTGCTTATATATTGGATTTTAAAGTGACAGCTCTTTTTTCATAAATATTCCTGTATATCCTTTTTTGCAATTTGCAATGTCTTCCGGAGTCCCCTCTGCCACAATATAACCACCCCTTTCGCCGCCTTCGGGACCTAAATCAATAATCCAGTCAGCAGATTTGATAATATCCATATTATGTTCTATAATTATCATACTGTTACCTCGGTCAATCAGTGAATTTAAAACGTTTAATAATACTTGAATATCTTCGAAATGCAATCCGGTGGTTGGTTCATCTAGTATATAAAGTGTGTTGCCTGTATCACGCTTCATTAATTCTGTTGCGAGTTTTACTCTTTGTGCTTCGCCACCTGAAAGGGTAGTAGAGGATTGACCTAAAGTAATATAACCCAATCCTACTTGCTGTAGTACCGACAGTTTTCTGTAGATTTGAGGAATGTTTTCGAAAAATTCAACAGCAGCATTTATTGTAAGATTTAAAACATCAGAAATAGATTTCCCTTTAAATTTAACATCAAGGGTTTCTCTATTATATCTTTTTCCGTGACAAGTTTCGCAAGGAACATATACGTCTGGTAGAAAATTCATTTCGATTGTTCTTACTCCTGCTCCTTTACATGTCTCGCAACGACCTCCTGCAACATTAAATGAAAATCTTCCTGATTTATAGCCCCTAATTTTAGCTTCAGGTATAGAAGCAAATAATTCTCTTATTTCGGTAAATATTCCTGTGTATGTTACTGGATTAGAACGTGGAGTTTTTCCGATAGGTTCCTGATTTACTTCAATAAATTTGTCAATATTTCCTATGCCTTCAATTTTATCATATTCGAGAGGAAAGCTATTAGAGTTATAAAAATGTTTAGCTAAAATTGGTACAAGTGTTTCGTTGAGCAAACTCGATTTTCCGCTTCCCGAAACGCCTGTTACACATACAAATACCCCAGTAGGAATTTCGACATTAATATTCTTAAGATTGTTTCCTTTAGCTCCAAAAATTTTAATTTTTTTATCGCTAATTTTTCTTCTCTGTTTAGGTATTTCGATTTTTTTCCTTTCAGTGATATACTGTGAGGTAATAGAATCTGAATTCAGCATTGAATCGTATTTTCCTGCGAAAACCAATTTGCCGCCTTTACGACCTGCTCCCGGACCTATATCCACAATGTAATCAGATTGCTGAATCATTTCTTTATCGTGTTCAACAACAATTACAGAATTACCCCTATCGCGAAGCTCTTTTAAAGAATGTATCAGTTTATTATTGTCGCGTTGATGAAGGCCTATGCTAGGCTCATCGAGAATATACAATACATTTACGAGTCTTGAACCAATTTGAGTTGCTAATCTTATTCTTTGTGACTCTCCACCCGACAAACTTTTTGCCGGACGATCAAGAGAAAGGTAATCAAGTCCAACGTCCAGTAGGAAGCCTAATCTGCTTTTTACTTCTTTTACTATTTCTGAGGCTATTTTTTGTTCTCTTTTTCCTGAAATTTCAAGAGCTTGATCTAAAAAATCATGAAGCTGTAGTATATCCATAGCAGCAAGTTCCGCTATGTTTTTGTTACCAAATTTGAAATACAATGATTCCTCTTTCAATCTTGTCCCATTACATTTTGGACATGTAATAAACCTGTTGTAACGAAAAGATGATTTGTTTGAATAAGGGTCTTTTTCTTCTTCATCTTGCCTTGTTTTTATCATATTAACTATGCCGTTATAACTTACGATATAGTTAGAGTTTTCACCCAAGGGAGTATTCTTTAGTCTTAAACTTTCAGGATAACCATACAAAATAGCATCTATCGCCTCTTCATTTAATTCATTTAAAGGTGTTTTTAATGAAAAATTCATTTTTTCGGCTAATGCTTCAAGTATCCAGAATTGTAGAGAATTTTTATATTTTCCGATGTAATTTATACCACCATCGTTAATTGATTTTGAAGTGTCTGTAATAACTTTTGAAATATCTATATCAGCAATTACACCCAATCCGTTACATTTTGGACATGCTCCTTGAGGGGAGTTAAATGAGAAAGAATGTGGAGCAGGCTCTTTGTATGAAATTCCTGTGGTTGGACACATTAAAAAGCGACTGAAGAATCTTGGCTTATTGTTTTCTTTATCAAGGAGCATTATAACACCTTTTCCAATATTCATTGCCAAATCTATAGATTTTTGTAGTCTCTGTTTGTCATCTTCTTTAACGATGAGTTTGTCAACTACCAGCTCTATAAAATGTGTTTTATAACGGTCAAGTTTAAGGTTATATGTTATTTCAGTTATGTCGCCATTAATTCGTGCATGTAAAAAACCCTTTTTTCGGAAATTTTCAAACAATTCTTTATAATGACCTTTTCTTCCGTCAACGACAGGTGCGAGTATGTAAACAGCCTTTGCATCAAATTCTTGACATATAATATTTATAATTTGTTCGTCACTATATCTTACCATTTCTTCGCCTGTGTTACTTGAATATGCAGTTGATGCACGAGCGAATAGTAATCTGAGGTAATCATAAATTTCGGTAATTGTACCAACTGTGGAGCGTGGATTTTTTACAGTGGTCTTTTGTTCTATCGCGATTACAGGACTTAACCCTGAAATTAAATCTACGTCGGGACGTTCCATATTCCCAATAAAATGTCTGGCATAGGCAGAAAAAGTTTCCATGTATCTCCTTTGCCCCTCAGCATATATTGTGTCAAATGCAAGTGAGGATTTTCCACTACCGCTTAGTCCGGTAATTACACATAATTTGTTTTGAGGAATATCAACATCCAGATTTTTTAAATTATGTACTCTTGCACCTCTAACTTGAATTATCCCTTCTTTCGTTCCCATTATTCTTCGATTATTCCTCTGGAATATAACAATCTCTTTCTCCTTTTGCAGGGATTTTTATTTTATATTCTTTTTTACTTGGATTTATTAAACTGCTGCCGATTATCCATGGGTTAAAGTACTTTAACATTTTATAATTTGTTCCATGCTCAAAAGCAAATTGAACAAGATCATTTATACTTGTATCAACAGTAATTTCAACGGTTTTTATTTCACGATACAGATTATCTTCGGGAATGTTAAACCCGTATCGTTCAGGATCTGATAAGATTAGTTTTAAGGCAATAACTCTATAAACATAGCGTGAAGTTTCATCATTTAAATTTAAATCCCAATATGATTTTACTCTTTGGAAATCCATTTCTTTCTTAATGCCACCCATTCCCATATTATACGAAGCTGCTACTAATGTCCAATTTCCGAAGTGTTTATATGCTTTTTTAAAATAATCTATTGCAACAATAATCGATTTATTATGATTGTATCTTTCGTCAACATTTTTATCTATTGTCAAATTGTATTCTAATCCGGTTGCTTTCATAATTTGCCAAAATCCGGTTGCTCCTGCAGGGCTCACTAAGTTTGCAAAACCACTTTCTGCAACACAAATATATTTCATATCATCAGGGATTCCATTTTCTTTTAATATTTTTTCAATCTCCGGAAAAAACCTGTTTGCTCTTTTTAAGTAAAGAATTGTCATTGAATGACGATAAGTGTTTGCAATCATCTCAAGATCGAGAGATTCATAAACATCAAAGTTTTTCAGAGGGACCTGTTCTCCACAAAAATAGACTTCTTCCGGTATATATGGCTGAAATACGGTATAGGGTGTTTGAAATTTATCTAAATCATTTGTGTTTTGTTTGTCTTTATTATTGCTAGTATCAGAAAACATAAAAACATTGGAAAGAATTAAACCAAAACCAATGCCTATTAACAGTAGAAATGGCAGTTTAAAAGTTTTATTAAATTTCATTATTTGATTTTTGTAAATTTTGTATTAAGATATAGAAATGAAAATGTAATTACCGGAAAAATAAAATACAACCATAAATGTGAATAGTTAAAATCTTTGCCTGTATTTATAAGATATAGCGATAAAAATATACCTATAGAATTAAGAATAAAATACAGTATTCCTACCCACCTTACAGATAGACCAAGATAAAATAAATGATGTGTTGTATGATCTTTTCCACCCATAAAAGGTGATTGTTTTCTAAATAACCTGTTGATAGTGACAGTGGTTGTATCAGACAAAGGTATAATATACGCCAATGCAACAATCAAAGCTTGCTTTGTATTAAAACTATATTGTACTTCTTCAATTGGTACAGAGTTCCAGAAAAATGAAATCCCAACCCAGGCAAGAATAGCTCCAAGGAATTGACTCCCACTGTCTCCCATATACATTTTAGATGGACTCCAATTGTAAAACAAGAAACTCAGCAAGGCTCCGGCTACGGATAATAAAACCATTAAGCCGAAATTAGATATTTGAGTATTGTAAAATATACTGAAAATTATTGTTCCTCCTATTATAGATAGTGATGTCAAGCTCGTTATGGCATCCATATTGTCAAGCATATTTATAGAATTCATAATGCCTACAACCCACAATACTGTTATTGAATAATTTATCCAGTCTATAGGGCTAATGTGAATATAAATATCATTAAAAATCAGAATAAATGCACATAAAAACTGAACAATAAACTTGAATGATGGAGGAGTATTTATTATATCATCTGCTAATCCCATAACAAAAGACATTGTAACAATTATCAAAAGACTTAAATATTCTTTGGATAAATAAATTTCTTCTTCCAGTACTAATAGTGATGCAATTATTACAATAAGAAAAACAGCATAAAAACCCAAGCCCCCCAAAATTGGTTTGGATTGTGTGCTAAATCTTATTGCAGATTTATTAGCTTTCTTGATTAAGAATTTAATAGGTCTTTTGATGAAAAAATTATTAAAAAAAATTCCTAATCCCAGCGAAGCAATAAATGTTATTAAAAGAATATAATTCATTTTTTCAGCTTCTTAATTCTATTGATAAGCCTGTTAAAAATCAGGTATTTAGTTTCTACTTCTTCTCCATAATACGAATTATGTATCTTTGTAAGATATCCGTAGCCATATCCGTATGATCGATATCCGTATTGGTATCCATAACCGCTCTTATAACCATAACCGTATCTGCTTGTACTTCTTTCGATTCCGTTCAGTATAATGCCAAGGTTATCAAGTTTTGAATCTTGGGCAAACGAATCCACATTACTTATGAAAGATTTTGGACTAATAGAAGCACGCATTACATAAATTGGGTTATGTGCCAGGCGGTAAGTAACCAAAGCATCTGTAACAATTCCTACAGGAGGAGTGTCAATAATTACTACGTCAAAATCCTTTTTTACTTCATCAACCAAATTCACTAAATTTTTGCCTAGAATCAACTCGGCAGGATTAGGAGGCAAAGGTCCTGAGGTAATAAAATGAAGATTTTCAATTTCGCTGTTATGCAGACATTCCTCATAATTGTGTTTTTTTATTAGGATAGTACTTACTCCTTTTAAATTACTCACAGAAAAACACTTGTCAAGTCGTGGTTTTCTAAGATCGAAATCCATAATAAGTACTCTTTTGCCGGTCATTGCATAAATAGCCGCAATATTTATCCCGACAAATGTCTTTCCTTCACCGGCAATTGTTGAAGAAACTGTTATAACCCTGCATTTGTCTTTAATAGGATAGAAGTCTAAATTATTTCGGATACTTCGAAATGCTTCGGCCATCATTGATTTGGGTCGTTTATGAACAACAACCTGCGAAACACTCATGTCAAGTTTAGCTTCCGGGACGCCTCCAATTACAGGTATATCTGTATATTCGGAGATGTCAACGGTTGATAAAATTTTATTATAAAGTAAATATTTCAATAAAATAAACATTGCAGAAATAACAAATGCGATTATCACAGAAAGCATAAAAACTTTTCTTAATGCAGGATAATCAGGATATGCAGGTACAGACGCTTTTTCGAGTATAAGGTTAACACTTACATATCCGGCTTGCGAAATCATTGTCTCAGCTTTTGTCTGTATAAGTTGAGAATAGAAATCTTCATTAATGGCATATAAACGCATTAATCTTGCATACTCAATCTCGTCATATGAAGAATCAACAAAAACCTGACTCTCAATTTCATTTATGCGTTTTGCATACTCTGTTTTTTCTTCCCCTAATCTAAGGATAGTAGAATTTACAAAATCAACAATTATGTCTTTTTTAGACTGAATTTGTTCATCAATTACTTTTATTTTATGATTATTTGCAGTTACGTCAAATAACAGAATTTCTTTTCTACTTAACAGTTCTTGAAGTGAGTTAATCATTTCGGATAGAAAAGTTTCTGATTGTTGACCTGAAAGCATTGCCAGTATTTCGTATGTTTTTAATTCGGGTTCTGATTTTATTTTTATGGCAATTTTCTCTAAAGTCATTATTTCAAAATCAATATTTAACAATTTTGTTTCGAGTTCAGAAATTTTCGAAGTATATAAATTTGCTTTATTGAATAAAACATTATCATTTGTTGCTTTTATGTTATTTTGCACTCTAAAATCGTGTAAATCTCTTTCAGTTAAATTCAATTGTGCAAACACATTTTCCATTTGTTGGTCAATGTAATTTATTATATTGTTTGCACTTTCTTTCTTTTTTGTTCCGTCAAACTCAATAAATTTCTCCGCTATTGTATTTGTTATATCAGCAGCTTTGCTTGCATTATAGTCGTAGTATGTAATAAGAATTGTCCCTGCAGTTTCATTTAGTACCTGTATGTTTAGATTTGCGCTAATTCTATATAGTACTGTATTCGGGTCATTAATTGTAAAATAATACTGCGATTTGTTGTCTGCATCTAATTCTATTTCCATATCCTTTTTTGTAGGGAAATGTATTAATATCTCCATGCCGAAAACCGATTGCCATTCTTCTGGATTTATCCGATATTCATAAATTTCGCCATTAATCTCGTATGAAAGATGACATTTGTAATCAACAAATTCACAGATAATATTTTGATCAAGAATTACAGGATTGTTTAATCTATATTTTACTTCGAAAGGCGTGCTCCCATATAATTCGGTTGATAAAAACGTTCCTTGTCTGTAATAACTTATTTCTAACGGCAAGGTTGCAACAACAGTTTTTAAAAATTCGTGTGATCTTATCAATTCTATTACCGGAGCCAAGTCAGTCTCCATACCAACATTGTTGATTCCAAGTATCTGATTTGTTTTATTTTCGTTTTTAATCTGTAATATAGAAGTGGCTTTAAATACTGGTAAAGTATATCGATAATAAGCAAATCCTACTCCAACTGAAACAACACCAATAATTATAATTACCCAAAAATTCTTTTTAAATATCGTGAAGAATGTCCTTGGATCAAATTTCTGATTTAAAAAAGGTATTTTATTTTGTTGTTTCATTAGTAATTATTGGTTGAGCTTAAAAAATACACCATAAACAGTTACAAGGGTTGTTACTAAAGTCAGATAAGGACTTATTTCGCGTAAAGCTCTTACAACATATTGAGGTTTGCTATCTATATAAATTATATCATTTGCTTCAAGAAAAATATTAGAGTTTTTTAAGTCTGTCAAATTAGAAATATTCCAATAATAGATTTCAGGATTTTCGGTTAAATTGCCTCTGATTAGTTTAATTCGATATGCTCTGCTTATTTCTGATATTCCACCAACTTCTGCAATTGCTTCAATAAGGGTAAGATTTTCTGTTGGCATTTCAACAATAGTAGCTTTGGTACCACTATCCATAAACACCATTACTTTACGGTTCGTAACTTGCACTAAGACAAATGGGTTTACAAAATATTGACCATATAGTTCTTCGAAATATTCTTCAACTTCGCGAACAGTTTTCCCGCTTACAGGAACTCGCCCTAAAATTGGAACTTTAACCAAGCCGTCAAATTCAACAGAAAATTCATATCCGTTTTGACTACTAGATGTGCTACCTCCGGCGGATATATCTCCTTTGAAAAAAGATTCACCTACATTACTTACTACCCGCAACGAGATTTTATCATAAGGTTTAATTACATATTCCAGTTTAGAAGCTTCAAAATTGTTTACCGGATATTCTGTATCTGTTTGGAACATCTCTGATGGCCTCAGGGTTTTACAGGAATTGAAAAACAATAAAACAATAATTATACTAAATATGCCGGATATTCTAATTTTCATTTTATCTATATTACCATTTGCAAAATTATAAAAATATTCCATTATGCATATAATAGTACATATTATTTATTTGATAGAATAATTACTCTTTTGTGATAAATTATTAAAATCAAAGCAAATTCTAGTTAGCTTAGCAGATCATCATACAGCAATTTCATGTCTTTTACAAGTCTTGTGTAATGGAATTTATCTTTAACAAAATCCCAGCCGTGGTTGGACATGTCATTTCGAAGACCATCGTTTTCAACTAATTCAAATAATTTTGCAGAAAAGTCTTCGATATTGTCATTTTCTGCCAGTAAGGCAGTTTTGTTTTTTAATATAACATTTTCAACCCCTCCAACATTTGTTGTAACAATTGGTGTATTAGCTGCCTGGGATTCAATTATTGAAACCGGTGTACCTTCATTGAAAGAGGTCAGAGCTGTAATCTCCGAACCCGCAAAAACGATATCGGCATCTTGTATCCATGAAGTAAAAATAATATCAGGGTTTGGCACCATTTCATCAGCATAGGAGCAGGTTAAGCCGAGGGAATATGCAAGTTCAATAAGTCCGTTTCTTAATTGACCGTCACCCACAATTACAGCTTTTATTTTTTTTGAGGTTTGCTTTTTTATATTACTTATTGCCTTTATAAACAATGGATGGTTTTTAACAGCAACTAACCTACCAATAATTGAAATTACAATTTCGTCATCGGCAATATTATATTTTTCGCGGAAGTATTGGCGTTTTTGTTGGTAATTTTCCTGAAATCTGTCAAGATCAAAACCCAAGGGTATAACTCTGAATTTGTTTTCGGGGGCTATTTTATGGATATTACATAATTCTTGTTTTTGTAGTTCACTGATTGCAATAATCGCAGAAGTTTTTTTTGCCAAATCTCTCTCAATTTTTTTAAAAATAGCAGTAGAATATTTATTAAAATACGAATGAAAAACATGACCATGAAAAGTATGAACAATAACGGGAACTCCTAAACTTATTGCTGCCTTACGTCCAAGATATCCTGCTTTTGAAGCATGAGTGTGAACGATATCAGGTTTGTAACGCTTAATAATATTTTTGATTTTAAAGTATGCACTTATATCATTAACTCCAATTTCTCTAATCATTTCAGGAATTTGAATAGCATGAATTCCTAATTTCTTAACGATGTAATCAGAACAAGCCTCATGACGATCTTGCATACCGCCAACCAATAAAGTTTCGTATTCGGGACTCATATATTTAGTCAGGTATGCAACATTATATGTTGGTCCCCCAAGATTAAATCTATTTATTATTCTTAATACTTTTGGCATTAAAATCAGTTAAATATAATACTTCTTCCACCAACTCTGAAAAACAATAAGTGCCCAAATTTTGGCGGCGGAATCACTAGGATTCTTCGATTTGATGTTAGTTTTAAGTTGTTCAATAATTGAATAATTAAATATTCCTTGTTCTTTAATGAATTTTTCTGATAATAAATCATTGTTAATCATAGCCCAAAGTTCATTTCTGAACCATTTTAGCAAAGGTACTTCAAATCCATGTTTCGGCAAATTTAATATTTCTTGAGGAATTAAATCAGAGAAACTATCTTTTAAAATCTTTTTTCTTTGTGTTGCTGTAATTTTATAAGATGCAGGTAAACTAAAAACATAATCAACAACAGAATGGTCGAGGAAAGGGGTTCTAACTTCAAGACTGTTTGCCATTGACATCCGGTCAACTTTTGTTAGCATGTCTCCTTCTAAAACCAGATGCATATCTGCATATAGTATTGAGTTTATTTCTGAGAAATCATTATAATCTGTTTTGTATTTTTGTTTTAACAATGAGTATATATTATTGTCAACTGCGATTTTTAACAAATTTTTCGAATATTGTTCAGAACCAATACTCGCCCAAAACCAGTATCTGTCATAAGAATCTAATTTGTAACCTTCCGAAAAGCGATCCAATTGTCTAATTAAATTTGCAGATTTTGAGTTTCTGGATTTGGGTAATACTTTCCAAACAGGATTCATTGCTGAAATTAATTTTTCTCTTGTACCGGAGTATTTTGAATTAAAATGTGCTGCATACTTATTGTATCCTGCAAATAGCTCATCAGCACCATCTCCGCTCAATGCAACTGTTACTTTTTGACGTGTAAGTTTACTCAAAATATTTACAGCTAATGCAGACGAGTCAGCAAAGGGTTCATCAATATAATTTAGTACAGATTCGAGATCATTTAACAAATCATCATTGGAAACTTTGAATTCGGTATGATTTGTATGGTATCTTTTTGCAACAATTTGTGAATATTCTGTTTCATCGAAGTAATCCTCGTCCTTAAACCCAATTGAAAATGTATTCAGGTTTTTTGTGTGCTCGGACGCCAGAGCAGTTATTATTGTTGAGTCAATTCCGCCACTTAGGAAACAACCAAGAGGTACATCAGAAATTAGTCTACGTTTTACCGAACAGTCTAATAAATTTCTTATTGTTGTTTTTGCCGTTTCGTAATCATCATGCTTTTCGTTTGGATTAAACTGATGGATTTTATAATATTTTGATATTGTAAAATTGTTATTATGTATTTCAATATAACTGCCCGGCTCTAATTTGTTTACGTTTTTTATAATACTGCAATTTACCGGTAAATAATTTAACTGAAAATATATTTTAAGCGATTCGTAATCTAGTCGTTTTGGGATATTGTATGCTAAAATAGCTTTCATTTCTGAAGCAAAAATCAGCTTTTCATTATCATTATAATAATACAGAGGATTTATTCCCATTCTGTCTCTAGCCAACAAACATTTTTCTTTGTCAAAATCACAGAAAGCAAAAGCAAAACATCCATTTATTTTTTCAAGAGCTGATTTGCCATATTTTATTAGCAAATACAACAGAACTTCTGTGTCAGATTCAGATCTGAACTGTATGCCGTCATCTATTAACTCATTTTTATATTCTTTATAATTATAAAATTCGCCATTAAATACTATTGCATATTTTCCGGTATTATCAATAAACGGTTGATTTGCAGCATTTGAAGTGTCAATTATAGACAATCTTGTGTGTCCTAAACCAATCTTATTATGAAAAGAGATATTTTCATTGTCAGGTCCGCGTTTAGATAATGTATTTACTGCAGCAGATAGTTTATCACTAAATTTGTCTGCTGTTCCTTCGAAACAATAAATACCGGTTATCCCGCACATAAGTTAGTATAAATAATTATTAGTTGTCGGCCATAAACATTGGGTCCCACGGAGGTAGCATTATTGCTTTTTGTTCAAGTAATTTTAGTGTTTTATCGTCAATAAATTTTTTGTTAATTACAAGTCTGAACATATAATTATCAAACCATTCATCCGTAAATGTTAAATATCCGTTATGACCGTATGATGCTCCCCACGAATTTTCGAATTGCCATTTTACAGGTTTATCACTATCATCTGTATCGCAGGCAATAAGCAGCATGGCATGTGTTGATCCACTGTCAAAAGTTTTTATTCTTTCGGCTTTATTCATTCCGAATTTAGTTCCAAGCAAAGACTCAAAATCATAATTGTTTATATCGAGGCTACCATCATCTTTGTTTAGCTGTTTGCCAACATCACACGAAGCATACATTGATTCATTGTTCTTTATACTTTCCAAAGCAAATATTTTTATTTCATTTGCCGGTAAGTTTAGAAATTTCCAGTTTTCGCCTTCTAAGACATTTCTGTCATATTCTATTTCATAGACTTTGTAATATTCACGACTTGGGTCATTCATCAGCATTACATAGTTGTTTTTGTCATAGTCGGGAATCATAAGTTTAAAAAAATCTAATGGAGTGTATGTTGCATATTCTCCAATATTTTTATCTTTATCTACAAATCTGTATGTAAATTCTGTAGGAGGTTCTCCTAGAAACAAAACTAACAAACGATATATTTCTGAAATCATTTTAAATTTTTCCTGACTAATTTGAATGTCTGTTGCTTTTGAGTTTTTAAGTTCCCGCAGTCTTAATCCGTATTCTCTTAATTTACGGGACAATATTCTGTTAAGCCACGAAGTATTCTCCGAATGATATGTTTCCGGCATTACAGTTTTTGGTACAACGCCATATTTTGCAATAATATTTGCAAATGAATTCCAAACACCGCCGTCTCCAATGGGATTTTTAAACAACCATTCAACAGTCTTATCGGAGAAATCTTTGTTTGCATTCTGAATAGTCGCCTCCAGAAAGAGGTTTGATTTTTCTAGCATATCCCAAAAAAACAAATAGTTTGTTGAGAATTCAAAACCGGAGAGATTTGCCGATTCAATTATCATTGGCCTCAAAGAATTAAGTCCTGTAAACATCCAACACCTTCCCGAACTTTTTTGGTCGGTTATTCCACTAACTTTTACTCGATATTTAAAATTATGATCAGTTTTTCCGCAAACATCCCTATTCAAAGAAACAGATTTTATATCATTATTGGATAAGGCATTTCTAACAGCTATATCATTTTCTGCTTGTTTTTGATATTCTGTTCTAATCTTGTTTATTGTTTGATCGTCCAAAGATTGATTATACAGCAATGTAGAAGATATTAAGATAAAAATCAAAATAAATATTATTCTTTTCATGTGTCAATTTTCTTGCAAAAATAAAAAATCTCTTGACAAGTCATTATTTAATTGTTGTATTAAATCGTTAAAAATTCTCAATTTTGTTTTAATTAAACGATATATATTTGCAAACTTATGAATATTCTGAAAAGAAATATTTTTGCTTTGTACGTAATAAAAACAGCAAAATGGTTTATGCTGTTTATGCCGATAATTGTGCTTTTTTATCAAGAAAACGGATTGAGCTTAAGAGATGTCCTGACTTTACAAGCAGTATATTCAATTGCGGTAATTGCTCTCGAAATACCCAGTGGTTATCTGGCAGATGTTTGGGGTAGAAAAAGCACAATTATACTTGGAGCTGTTCTTGGCACAATAGGTTTTGCAATTTACAGTTTCACATCCGGTTTTTACGAGTTTTTAATAGCAGAATTAGTTTTGGGAGTTGCTCAAAGTTTTATTAGTGGTAGCGATTCTGCTTTGCTATATGATAGTTTAAAAAACGAGAATAAAGAAAACCAGTTTATTAAATACGAGGGTAGGGTATTGGCAATTGGTAATTTCGCAGAAACTATTGCTGCAGTGGTAGGAGGTTTTCTTGCAGAGATAAGCTTGCGAACCCCTTTTTATGGTCAGGCTATTGTTGCTTTTATTGCTATTCCTGCTGCATTCTGGATTTACGAACCATCTTTTAAAAAAGACAATATTAAAGTAGGATTTAAACATATTATTTCTATCGTTAATTTCTCATTGTTTAAGTCAAAAAATTTGTCTTTAAATATTTTGTTATCAGCAGTTATTGGCTGTGCTACATTAACAATGGCATGGTTTCTACAAGCTTATCTTAATGAAATTCAAGGCTTTTCGAAGTACCAAATTGGAATTGCCTGGTCAGTTGTTAATCTAACTGTGGGAATAGCCACCATTTTTGCATATAAAATAGAGAAGATACTTGGAAGTAAAACTACAATCATCGCTATTCTGATAATCATTGGAGGGTCATATGTTCTACTAGGGATAACTGATTTGTTTTTTATATTTTTTGTTATTTGGTTGTTTTATTTTGTTAGAGGAATTGCAACTCCGGTTCTTAAGGACTACATTAATAGATCGTGTACCCCCAATATCAGAGCAACAGTATTGTCGGTAAGGAATTTTGTAATACGAATATTATTTGCGGGTTTTGGACCTTTTGTAGGTTGGTATGCTGACATTTACTCATTGCAAAATGCTTTTTTGCTATCAGGCATAATAATTCTTACTAGTGGATTTATTGTTTTATTATTTTATTTTTCTGTTATTAAAAATAATAAAAACTGACAAATGTCATTAATATGTGGTTTAATAGCTACTTATAAAAATAATAATAAAACTTTATATCAAAAAGCTTTTCATTTATAACAAAATTTATCATCTTTGTAATTCAGTACATTTTTATTTATGCCGGAATCAAAACATAAAGTAATTTCAAAAGAAGATTTCCAGAAAGTATTGAAAGTAAAAGGCTTTCATGGGAGATTACTTTCGTCATGGGGAATGCGCATAATGAAATTTGACAAACTAAATGATTTATATGACAAGGCTTATGATAAGGACAGTACAGTTTTTGTCGAAAACTGTCTGAGATTGATGAATATTAATTTAACGGTTTCGGAATCTGATTTAAATAACATTCCCGAGTCTGGACCTGTTGTGTTTTTATTTAACCATCCATATGGTGGCTTAGATGCATTGGCAATAATGCTGTCTGTATTAAAAAGGCGTCCTGATACAAAATTTTTAGCAAATTTTTTATTAAGTAGGGTAGAACCGGTTGCTCATCATTTGATTTCAGTCAATCCTTTCGAATCGCACAAAGAGGCTTTTTCAAGTCTTGCGGGTTTGAAAGAGATGTATAAAGTCATTGAATCCGGTGGTGCAATTTGCATTTTACCAGCAGGGGAGGTCTCAACAAAATATGGAAAATCAAAAGTTGTTGAGGATAGAGATTGGCATATTAATGTTATGAAGTTTGTTAAAAAAGTTAATGCTCCTGTTGTTTCAGGTTTTGTCTCCGGCCAGAACAGTAAACTTTTTCATATAGTAGGAAAAATTAACCCTTCTCTAAGAACAGTAAGGTTACCGGCAGAGTTATTGAACAAAAAAAACAGAAATATTTTTATTCGATTTAGTGCTCCTTTACAACCAAAGATCATTAATAATATTGAAGATAAAAATACCCTCGCAAAAGTTCTTAAAGCTAGAACATATTGTTTGAATGATCAAGAAAGTACAGGTGCTGAAGTTAAGCCAACTGTTAATTATCAGGATATTGTTAAAGCTTTGGACACTAACTTGATTAAAAGTGAAATTGAAAAAATCAAAAAGACGGATTTGTTATTTACGACTGATAATTATGAGTGCTATTTTTCAGAACATGATAATATTCCTGTAATATTTGATGAACTTACCAGATTGAGAGAAATAGCTTTCAGAGAAATTGGGGAAGGAACAGGCAAGGAAAAGGACTTCGACAAATTTGACAGCTACTATAATCATCTCTTTCTTTGGGATTCAGCAGCTTCTATGTTAGTTGGTTCGTACCGAATAGGTATGGGAGCTGATATAATTAAAGATAAAGGCATTGCAGGTTTTTATCTTAATTCTTTATTTGAATTTAAAGATGATTTTAAATCTTATCTGGGAAAATCTATGGAAATGGGACGTTCTTTCATAGTCCCTGAATATCAACGTAAACCATTGCCGTTATTCCTGTTGTGGAAAGGGATTTATCATGTAACTCAGAAATTTCCGGATTATAAATATCTCATTGGTCCGGCAAGCATTTCAAGTTTGTATTCGGACAATGCTAAAATATTGATAGTAGAATACCTTAAAAGAAATCATAATTGGCCTGAACTATCAACAATGGTAAAATTCAGAAAAGGTTTTAACTATACATCAAATCATCATCACGAAATATTGCTTAGCACTTTTGAGCATGATTTGAATACAATAGACAGGCTTATAAAGGACATTGATTTCAATCATTTCGGAATACCCGTATTAATTAAAAAATATCTATCTTTAGGAGGAAAAATTCTTTGTTTTAATGTAGATCCTGATTTTAATTATACTGTTGACGGACTTGTCGTGCTTGATATAGATGTGGTTTCTCAGGAAGTAATAAATTCTTATAATAAGTAACAGAAATGACTTTAGACCCTGAAATTAAAATTGAAGGTTCTTTAATAAGACATTTTAGTAATCTTGTAAAAATAAACGGTGGAATAAATTTAGCTCAGGGAATACCGGGTTTTAAGCCTCCTGAAAAATTACTTAAATTATTATCTGCCTCAAGTTATTCAGATGTTCATCAATATGCTCCGGGCTCAGGAAATACTTCACTTCTCGAATTCTTATATGACAAGTACAGGGCGTCATCTAGATTGGCCGATATTATAATTACAAATGGAGCAACAGAGGCTATATCGCTAATTTATAATTATCTAATGTATGTTACTGATAATAAGGATTTTAATGTTGCTGCATTTTCTCCTGCGTATGAGTCATATATTCATTTACCACAGATTTTTGGTCATAAGTTTTTTTCAATAGTTATTGATGATAATGATTATTTTGAGGAAAAGTCTTTAGAAAGCTTCTTCGTTGAGAATAAAATCAAGCTATTGTTTATTGCGAGTCCAGGTAATCCTTATGGTAAATCAATATCAAAGTCTAAACTTGATTTTTTAATAAGATTAGCTGAAAAGTACAATGCTTATATCATTTTTGATGCAGTTTATAATGAAATATATTTTAATGAAGAGCAGAATTGCTTTTCAGATAAGTCTGTTTCACCAAATGTTTTTTATGCTAACAGTTTTTCAAAAAAGTTTTCAATTACCGGTTGGCGAGTAGGATATTTTGTAATGCACAAGTCGCATTATACAAAAATGTGTTATACTCATGATTATATAGGACTAAGTGCTCCGGCTCCTTTGCAGTATGCTATTGCAGAATTTGTAAAAAAGGACAATTATTATGAGTATATTAAAGAATTAAGAGAAAAGATAAAGTCGAATTATTACTACGCAGTTGAAAAATTATCCAAAGCTGGCTTTTATTGTCCTAATGCAGACGGAGGCTATTTTGTTTGGTGCCGTTTGCCCGAAGGATTTAATAACAGTTTAAAATTCGGTTTGGATATTTATGAACAAGCCAGAACTGCGATAATTCCCGGGATTCATTTTGGCAATGAATGGTATAATTATATCAGAATTAATGTTGCCAGAACAGATAGTGAGTTTAAGCAGGGTATAGATAATATTATTGAATTTGTAAATAGAAATCGCAAGTTGTAATAATCAAATTCTGTTTTAATTGTGAATTGTAGAAAATGTGGAGCATGTTGTATAGCTCCTTCTATATCAAGTCCGATTCCGGGTTTGCCAAATGGAAAGCCCAAAAATTTCCGATGTCCTCATTTGGATGAGAATAATTTGTGTAGGCTATATAATAATCCTGACAGACCTTTAGTTTGTAGTGACTGCAAACCTGATCACGATTTTTGTGGTAATAACTTTGATGAAGCAATTAAAATATTTAACAGCCTCGAATAGAATAGTATTAAACTATTTTATAAATTTGTCAAAAAATATTAATAACCTAAATTTAAATTTTATGAAAAAGTCAAGTATCATTATTATTTCTTTGATTATTCTCGCAGGAGTTATTTTTACTGCATGTCCGTATTCTTCAACTGTACCTCTTGCAGAACCAAATGTAAATTTAGATAAAGATCTGATGGGTAAGTGGATGGTTGCGGATTCATATTCTGACAATCCGAATTACTTTGTTTTTTCAAATATTGACGGTAAAAAGTTTAAAGCTGAAAAATATGAGTTTAATACAACTGACGAATTTTATGAAGTCAGCGGAACGTATATTTGTCATTTTACAGATATTGGAAGTACAAGATTTGCTAATATGAATCAGGATGGCACATATTATTTTTATAAAATAGTAATTGTGGACAAAAATCAGTTTAAACTGTTTGAAGTTACTGATAATATTGATGAAACATTTACTTCTTCAACTGAATTGTACGGTTTCTTTAATAAATATAAAGATTTAAGTTTCTTTTATAACAAGGATGAAGAAGTTTACAACAGAGTTATAGAATAGTATTCCATATTTCCCATGATTTGTCTGCTTGCTCGTAAAGCATAGTCAAGCCATTTACAGTAATAGCTTTTTGCTCGGAACATTTTTTCAGAAATTCCGTTTGGGCAGGATTATATACCAAATCAATACAAAAGTGATTCTTACTAATGTATTTATAAGGAATATTAGGGAATAAATCAATTTTAGGATACATCCCTACTGGAGTGGCATTAATAATAATATTGTGCTGAGAAATTACTGATTCGGTTAATTTGGAATAAGGTAGATTTTGTAAATTTTGAGGATTTCTTGAGACATTTGTTGTGGCTATGCCTCTTTCTTTTAAAACAAAACTCGCCGTTTTTCCTGATCCTCCACTGCCTAAAATCAAAGCCTTACTTTCTTTTGGGAATTTTAGATTGTCAAAAGTTTTATTTAAACCAAAAACGTCAGTATTAAAACCTTTTGTTTTAATAGAATTTTCTGTTCGGGTAATTTTAATTGTATTTACTGTTCCCAATCTTAAAATTAGGCTATCTACTTCATCTAAATAAGGTATTACCAACTCTTTATAAGGAGTGGTGATATTAAGTCCGATAAGATTTGGATAGCTATTAATAATATTAGAAATTTTAGAAATTTCTGATATGGGAAATAATTTATATTTTGCATCAGAAATACCCATTTTTGCAAACTTCTCCTCAAAATATTTTTGAGAATAAGCATGCCCTAAAGGATAACCGATTAAACCAAATTCTCTCATTAATTGGTAATTTTATTTTTTGACTTTGCAGCATATTTTTCTATCATCCACACACTCAATATTCCTGCAAATATAATAATTATTGAAATAAAAAACTCTAGATTCATTTCGGGTAATAACCATTCGTAACCAACCAATTTGGTTTTGTCGCCGAAAGTTTGAGTAATACTGTTTTTCCATGGCCATAATATCATCACAGATCCTAAAACAAACCCTGTGAGAGCACTTATTGTCTGGTCTTTATATTTCTTAAACAGCCATGATAAGATATACGAAAACCCCATAATTCCTATTCCTGCACCAATAACTATAGGAAATAGTATTGATAAGTCGAGACTGCTAACGGCATCTATCATAACCAATTGATAATTTCCAAGTAATATTAGTACGAATGATCCGCTTAATCCGGGTAATATCATGCTGCATGCTGCAATTATACCGCATATTATCAGGTACCACATACTACTGTTCTCGCTTGCAGGGCTGAGCAACGATATTGCAACAGCTATGGCGGTTCCAATAATTAAACTTATGATAGATGAGAAATTATATTTTTTAACTTCTTTGCCCACAAAATATACTGAAACTAAAACCAAACCAAAGAAAAACGACCAAATATAAACAGGGTAATTCTCAAATAAATATTTGAACAAATTAGCAATACTGATAATAGCTATACCAACTCCAAGAAAAACCCAAATCAGGAAAAAAAGATCAATATGTTTAACTAATTCGGCAAATTTGCCTTTAAACAATAACTTCAATGCAGATAAATTGAATGATTTTATTGCATTTATCAGCCTTTCGAAAATGCCTGTAAGTAATGCAATTGTGCCTCCCGAGACACCGGGGATAACATTTGCGATTCCCATAGCCATCCCTTTTAAAATTAGTATTATGGCTTGTTTCAAATTCATTTTGTAAAATTTTGTGCGAAATTACTTAAATATCATTAGTAATAAAATTAAGTTTTCAACAATGAGTGTTGAGTGAAATGATTGTTATGTGGTTGTGATAAGTTTAAGATTTAATAATTATTTAGGTGGTTCAAGATTCTGAGCTCCTTAAGCTCGAATAGTAGCTTTTAGCATAACCCGTCCCGTCTTTTCGGGAAGTATAGTTAAATTAGGAGATTATCGGGAGGACACAAACAAGTTATGACAAAAGTGAATTCTGAGCCCGGAGGGCTCAATATCAGTAACCCTGACTTTTAAGTCGGGGGTTCACAAACTAAACAATACCTTTTGGCATTCGTATTTGTTAAATTAGGGGATTGTCGGGAAGGCACAAATACAATGACAAAAGTTAAAATTAGATGCCAGCTAAATAATTACAAGATTTAATAAGTATGTAATATGTAAAATCTATATCGTTCCCAAAAAGATATTTTTGAATTATCTGTGAGGACGATTCATTCCAGCGATTGGTTAATAAAAGAATTAGTTTGACAACAAGCAAATAAAATACAATTCGAATAGTTGTAAAATACATATTTGCAGATTTGGTATAATATTATCTGTCTAAGTTCTTAGGGCTAAACACTGCGTTTATTATATAATAAGTATAAAGAATAGGATTTATTATAAATTATAATATAAAGTTTGGTTTAATAATAGATTTTTTATTTATTTGTATTAAGCATTTGTTATTATTATGAAAAGATTTTCGTTTGATAGAATTCGTAATATTGGCGTTAAAGCAAGCCATAACTTCGATGAAGTAAAGGAAATTAGGTTGATGAATGTATTTAATTTTTGTACCGCAATGGTAGGAATTTCATATACGACACTTTTATTACTCATGGGCAATATATATCTTGCTGCTTTTGACTTTGCCATTGCCGTATTTGCTGTTATTGCAATCTTGTTGAATTATTTTAAATTGCATAAATCCTCAACTTTTTTCACCTTTTTATTCTTACCCATTTTACTTATAGCTATTGCTTACGTGTATGGTGGCGCAGGATGTGAATTTTATCTTTTTCCTTTTATTGTAATATTGGCATATTTAAAAAAGCCAATTAAGACTTTAAGTTTTTTTCTAGTTTTATATATAATAAGCTTTTTGATTATTAAGTATCTGGAAATGACAATAGAGGTAGAACCTGATATAGCAATGATTGGACAATACTTTTTATATACTAATATCAGTGCATCAATTATATTGCTTTTCCTATTTATAAGACTTTTTATAATTGAATATGAAGAAAACCGAAAAATACTTGATAGTAAAAACATAGAACTAGAAGAACGAAATAATGAGTTAATTGAAAAAAATAAGAAAATTGAGATTCTTTTAAGTGAGATAAGCCATAGAACTAAAAATAATTTGCAGCTAATTTCTAGTCTTATAAATCTTCAATCAAACGAAATAAGCGACGGTCAAGAAAAATCTATTTTAAATGATGTAAAATCAAGAATTTACACTATAGCACTTGTACATAAAAAACTATACTTAAGCAGTAGATCAAACGAAATTATGATGTCTGATTATATTCAGGAATTAGCGATGAGCATTATTGACTCTATGTCAAGAGAGCAAATAAAGTTCAGTTTAATTGATAATTCGGATAATAAATATATTAATATTGATGATGCGGTCAGTATTGGAATAATTATAAACGAACTTGTTACAAATTCTATCGAGCATGGTTTACAGGGTGTAGGAAATAAAGAGATAAAAATTTTTCTTGAAAGTAAAACTTCTACAGATATTTGTTTAATATATTCAGATTCCGGAAGGGGAATAAATGTCTTAAATGATGTTAGAAAACACGGTTTTGGCTTTTCTTTAGTAGTAAGTATGTTAGAGCAACTTGAAGCCGATTATCAGATTTATGAAGAAAATGGAAATTATATAAAAATTTGTGTAAATCTTAAAGTTAATGAGAAAGATATTATTAATTGAAGATGATGTTATTATTGCGAGAGATATAAAACAAATTTTAGAGAAAAACAATTATGAAGTTTGTGGGATATTAAACGGCAAAGAAGATACTGTGCAAATGATTCTTAAAATAGATCCTGATATTATTATTAGCGATATTTATCTTAAGAACTCTGTTACAGGAATAGAAATCAACAAGCAAGCGCAGAAAAGTAAGTACTTCCCACTAATATTTTTAACAGCATATAGTACAGAAGATATAATTACTTCTTTAGTAGAAGTAAAAAATGACGGTTACATTGTAAAACCCTTTACTGAAGTTCAACTCATTGCAACAATTAAACTTGTTGAAAAGAAATACTTTTCTGCAAAATCAAAAAATCCTCTTACTGATAGGGAGAACGAAATAGCTCATTATATTATGAACGGGCTGGAGAATAAGGAAATAGCCCTCATTTTAAACATAAGCGAACACACAATCAGGACTCATAGAAAGAGTATTTATTCAAAACTTGATGTAAAAAATGTTGCTCAATTATTAGAGCGATTGTCGCGATTGTAGATAGTCGGTAAAATATCCATTTTTATTTCATTAATGTAGTAAAAAATACCTCATTTGAGGTATTGATAGGCATAAATTGTTAAATTATTTTTGGATTGTTATTATTATTAACTACTAAAATTTATATGTCTATGAAAAAGAACTACAAAAAGCAATTATTATTGCGGCGTTTTTCACTGGTTATCACGTTGAGCTTGTTGGTCATATTTGGATATAGTCAAAGTATAACTTTTACAAGCCCTAATTCTTCTACTTCATGGGAGATTGGAAATAATGAGGATATCATTTTTAATGTTACAACTCCTGCAATTAATGAGGTTAATATTCAGCTTTATCAAGGAGGAGTTTACAAAGAAACCATTGCATCTTCTTATTATTGCCAAATGGGTGAAAATATTAAAAACGTTGCAATTTCAGGATTTGGTTTTAATCCGGGAATAAACTATCAAATAGTTATATTTAACTGGTCGGATATGTCAACACCAGTGGCAACAAGTGATAATTTTGAGATAGTAGAAGCTACTCCTAAAATAACAGAAGTTTCACAACCATCTACAGGTTATTATTGGCAGAATGGTACGAATCAATATATTTACTGGAAATCATGGTCAGTAGATAAGGTTGACATTGATTATTCCATTGATAATGGTGATAATTGGATAAATATAACAACTAATCAAACTGTTCAATATGTTGGTACAAATTATTATCTATGGAATATTTCAGGCATTTCAGGAGATAATCCAAATTCTAAAATAAGAGTTTCATCTTCAGCAGATAATTCAATTTATAAAGAAAGTTCTATATTTATGTTATCAGAGTTTCCTCCATATAGGATTATTAATCCTGAAGAAGGCACAAGTTGGGAGCTTGGTACACAACAAACAATAACTATTAACAATGTAAGTAGCGGTTCTCTTTGGTCACCATATTTAAAGCTTTATATTGATAATGTATTTCAAGCATATATATTTTTCAATGGAAATTTATACCCCGGATTAACAAATTTAGAATGGGATATTCCTTTATCTTATCCGGCTTCTGACAACTGCAAACTCTATTTATACGATGATTATGGTAGTTATTATAGTCAGAGTGATGTTTTTGAATTGGCAGAACCTGCTCCTGCAGTATTATCAATTACTAGTCCGGTAAACGAAAGTTTTTGGGCAAATAACCTTACTTATAGCATAGATTTTAATACTTACGGTCTTACTCAAGTGGATATTGAATACACTACCAACGGTATAGAATACACAACAATTGCAAGCAATGTAGATGTTAATAATGGCGATAACACTTATAGTTGGTCAGTTTCAGGTATTATTGGTACAAACTCTAATTCTCGAATAAGAATTTCTGAATCCGGGAATTCAAGCAATAATCTAAGCAGTGAGTTGTTTACTTTAGCAGAACATACGCCAATATATTTTGTTGACCCCAATATTACAAGCAATTGGCAATTGGGATCTACGCAAACAATTAAAATAATGGTTATGCAACCATCGTGGGAGTATTTTAATCTTGCACTTTATATTGATGGTATATTTGTTGAAAATATGCCTAGTTACATGGATTATAACTCAACGGGTTTAAAACAACGAACATGGGAGATTTCGACTGCATATAATGCATCAACAAATTGTGTCCTAAAATTAGTTCAAAACAATTACGAATCAACAGTACATGCTGTAAGCGAAACTTTTGAATTATCAGAACCACCTGCAAGTGTACTGTCAATAGAATCTCCTGCAGAATATTACTATTGGTCTAACAATAACAGTTATGATATCATTTTTAACACTTACGGTTTAACCGAAGTAGATATTGAATACACTCCCAACGGTACAGATTATACAACAATTGTGAACAATGTAGCTGTTGCCAATGGCGAAAATACTTACAATTGGACAGTCTCAGGAATAACAGGGACTAATGAGAACTCGCAAATACGTATTTCTGAATCCGGTAATGCGTCAAACAATTTAAATAGTTCAGAATTTACCTTATCAGACAAACCTCTAGTTGAATTTATTTCGCCAACTTCATCAACTGTATTTTTTATTAACGGATCTAACATGGTTATGATGCAGTGTCAGCTTAAGCTGAACTCAGGCCCATCTTATACTTCTGTTAACATTAAGTTTTATATTGATGGAATGGAGGCAGAAAATGAAAATGTCTGGCTTGACGAAGTTATTAATTATGAGTCATTTTGGATATGGGATGCTTGGCCTTCAACTAATTGTTATTTGCGTATATATCAAGGTACTACTCTAATTACACAGAGCGAAACGTTTGAACTTAAAATCGCTGAGCCGACAGTATATAGTATTACAAATCCGCATTTAGGTAGTATTTGGGCTAATACACAAACAAAAAATATTGTTTTTAGCACATATATGGTTAGTAATGTAAATATCGAGTATTCAATTAATGATGGAAGTTCTTGGAATAATGTTGCTAGTAATTTACCTGTTTCCAATGGTGAAAACTCCTTTATGTGGACAATCTCAGGTGTTACGGGAGATAACCCAAATTCCTTAATCAGAATAACTGATGCTTCGAGTTCTGCAACAACTACAAGTGAGAACTTTACGCTTTTGGAAATCCCACTATGCGAATTTACAAATCCAACAGCATCGAGTACTTGGATTCCCGGAACACAAGAAACAATATCAATTACTAATAATGATATTTCAGATTTTACAAATATAGAAATCGAATTATATAAAGGAAACGATTTTGTTGAAACACTTTTTGCGGGAATTACACTTAATCCAGGAAATAACGATTTAATTTGGGATGTCCCTTCATCCTATTCGAATGCTACGAACTATTCAATTAAAGTTATTCAAAATTCTAATTTTGAACTAGCTGTTAGCGAAAGTTTCTCAATAAGTTACATTAATAATGTATCGGTTTTAGGCAAAGCATTTTTTAAATACCCCAACTTGATTTATTATTCAAACATTCCTATTTTACATAAATTGCCAGAAATGATCTATGTTACGGTTAATAATCTTGGAAGTCAAGCTCAAACAAATTTTGCAGTTAATATCGATTTGTACGAAGGAGAGACATTAGTTGACACTTACACGTCAAACTATACAGGTACTCTATTGGGTGGAGAATCGGTTACATTAGCATACCAGTTTAGTAATATTATGACATTTAATAACTATTCTGCCGGTAACACTTATAAGTACGAGTTCAATGTAGAATTAATCGGTAATGATGAAAACTTATCCGATAATACTGATATTAAAAGTTATAACATAACTAATAATCTTTTTACTAGTCATCAGCTTCCAACTGATCATCAGGCAACTATTGCAGAATATGTTGGCTATGGACATCCGGCTATTGTTAACGAGTTTTATTTAACTGCAACTGACAGGCTTGATTCAATCCAAATACATATAAATGATGTTAGTGGTACTACACAAATAAGACCTGTAGTATATGATTATTATAACTTACTATATACAGGACCGGTAGTTGATATTTCAGGATTAGATATAGGTCAAACCATTACGATTCCTTGTGACTTTACATTTAATGATGCAGGTATTTATTATATTGGTATTAAACATGTTAATGGTATGGTTAAAATTCCTGCCTCTCAACCATTAACTTGTCAATATGCTAGTTCTTCGTTAAATTACAGTTGGCTAACTTTCGATGATTTTGATTGGTATTTATATGAAAACGGCACATTGGCATTGGATATTTATATTGGTGGTAGTGGCATTGTTTCTTCAATGGGGACAAATTTATGTTCAAATAGTGATGTTAGTTTAACAATTGTACCATTTAATGATGCAAGTAGTTATCAATGGTATTTTGAAGGTGAGGAGTTGATCGGAGAAACCGGAGAATCAATTATGCTTGACAATATTACGCTTGAAGATGCAGGAGAGTATTCTTTTACAATTGATGGGGCTGATGGAGCAAGTATCAACTTGTCAGTAAGCGAAACACCTACCATTGCAATGTTGGATGAATTAGATGTGATTGAAGGCATTGACATAACAATCAGTCCGGTGGTTACTGGAGGCTCGGGAACTTACCAGTACGAATGGTCAAATTCTACTACCAATAATACATTAAGCTTGATAACTTCTAATAATGCAAATTATTATTTAACGGTTACTGATAATGTTAGTTCGTGTCAGGCATTCGCTTCTATAGAAATCAATGTCCAAAAAGCTAGAATTTGCATGGTTACAGTAGATACTTCGATGGTTGATAGTAAAAATATTATTGTTTGGGAAAAACCGGAAACAGAAGTTATTGTGAGCTACAATATTTATAAAGAGGTTAGTACAGATGTTTATGAAATGATTGGTTCTTTAGATTTTGATAGTGACACTGAATATATTGACATGTTATCGCAACCATCCGTACATGCAGATAAATACAAAATAACTGCCGTAGATACTGCAGATAACGAAAGTTTATTGAGCCCTTATCACCAAACAATGAACTTAAGTAAAGTTCCTGCCGGTAATGGGGTAGTTCTTTTCTGGAATAAGTATATTGACGAAAGTGGTGAATTTGCACCAACTAATTATCATGTCTATAGAGGATTAGATCCGGATAATCTAACTCTTGAAACATCTCTTTCAGGAGGATTGTCATCATACAATTATAATATATTAAATGCAGTTGAAAATGAATACTATTTGGTTAGTATTCAATTAGCGGGTACTTGTAATCCGATATCAGCAAAATCAGGTGATGTTTATACTCATTCGGTGAGTAATTTTAATAGATTTGATGCAACTGAATTAGAAATGGAAATCATTAATAATATTACCATCTATCCGAATCCCACAAATGGATTAGTTAATATCGAATTGATAGATAATGATTTTACTTACCAATTAATTAATATTTGTTCTATTGACGGAAAAGTTGTCAATACAGTTGATATGCATAATAAGACAAGTATTATTCTTGATATGACAGGATTTGCTAAAGGAGTCTACTTTATTAATTTTTACTCAAACAAAGGAGCAATAGTTAAAAAACTTATAATTGAGTAAAAACAATAACTGATAAATATGAAAAAGAGGCTGTCTAAAAATATGACAGCCTCTTTTTGTTCAAGTTATTTTGCGCACAATATCCTCCGAATAACTAGTAAAAAGACAAAATGCGCCATACACTGCGACTAGAAAGTTTGTCCCCTCATTTTTCACAGCAAAAACAGCAGTTTTAGAACAAATCAGCATTATAATACTCTCTACAAATATATGCTTTTATAAATTTGCAGCAAATGTATAGTTTCGTCTTGCAGTTTGTTTTTAACAAACACTTTATAATCTTCATCTATAAGCTCTCCTATTCCATTTAACAAACTTGTTTTTTTTATGTTTTTTATTGTAGAAATTGAATAATCAACATATTCGGATACATCCATATTTGTTCTTTGCTTGATAATTTCCGGATTAATCTTAATATTATCCTTAAGGAAATAATAAATTTCAAAAACATCTCTGCTGGCAACGGATTTGCGATCAGTAAGTGCACATAACTTATGAGTAAACATATCTTCTACATGCATTACTTTTATTATAATTCCAAGATAGTTTAGATTTTGATATCTGTCATTATACTCTCGATTTGATATTTCCAGTTTCAAATTGCGATTATGTGAACCATAGTTAAGTACATGCAATAAACCATAATATTTTTGAGCCTCATCCTTAATTTGCCCATAAGCAGATAGAATTTTTCGCACTTTTTCAAAAACCACATCTGATTCTTTTTTATCAAGTAAATTAAAATCTAAATCGACCGAAAAACGCGGAAGATTATAAAACAACATGTGAGCTGTCCCTCCTTTAAAACCAAGGACAGAACTCAGAAGGGTGTCAGAATATATGTCTTTAAGTATTCTAACCAAATAATATTTGTGTGCATTAATATCAAACATATTAAAAAACTTTGTAAAATAATTTCTCTAATGCTTTTGACTTATAAATAGCAAGCATTTTTTTTGTCAAATCCATATCTAATGCTGAAATATTATCAAAATATCCCGATTTTTTAAAGTATAAACTATCTAGTACAGCACGCTCTGCAGTAGCAATATTTACTCCATTTTCTTGCCTTATAATTCCGTACGTATTTAATAAAACATCGTACTTTATTTTTCGATACTTCAAATTTGAAAAGTCAAGATTAATTTTTCTACTCAAGTAACTGACCGCAGTAATTTCGCTATTGTACTGAAAAATTATTCCTTCTTTCTGTAACACGTAGTCTAAAGACAAATATGAAGGAGTGTATAGTTTGCAGGCAATTTCTTCGATACTAAAATTATGCTTTGCATAAAAACCTTTTCTAATATTTAGTAATAAGTTGGTTTTGACATAATAATTCAGTTGACTCTTTAGATTTTTCGTCTCTTTGAAATTTCCAATCAAAGCAATTTCATTGATTGAAAACACAGTTTGCTTGCTTTGCAAAAGCGTATATATTAATCGTTCACTCATAATTCGTGCCCCATAAGTAATACATATTATTACTATCAGTTCACAATAATAGTAAATCTATTTTAATTGTGCAAATAAATTAGAATAAAATATTTACAAAAGCTGCCAATTATCGTAAAACTATTTTCATCAACACGTCTCAAATTATAAAAAACGTCATGGCAAATAGCATTCTCAATCATATATACTTCTTATCTTTCAAGTAAAATATACCTCATTTGAGGTATTGACTGGTATTAATATTGCCAATATTTTTATAGCATATTAATGCATTGTTTATTAAATCATACGGAGTTTGCCGAAAATCCGGGAAAGAGTAGGTGAAAAAAAATTTATCTAATTATGAAAAGCAAACAATTATTTCTTAAAACAGCTATTATTACATCAGTTTTTATACTAACTTTGAATACAAGCTGCAAAAAAGATACAGTTGAAAACCCACCTGATAATATTGATACTATAGCTATAAATATTAATGAAACATCCATTAGGCCTTATCAAATTGTAACAGTAGCAATTACTGGCACAGACCTTTTATACGAAGACTATAACGGAATCATTGGCACAGAAGAAATAATTCTAAAAAGAGCTTCAGAGAATGAATTAGTTTTAATGGTTCCAAACTTATCGCCTGGCACTTATTCCTTAAGTCTTACTTTCGACAATTCCAACACTGCCTCTACAAATGTTGTTATATTAGAAAATACAACTATTGACGATTACAACCTTATAATTTCTACTGTAGAATCAGAAATTATCAATACTTTAGATTACGCTCAAGCAATAGCTGCTGAAACAGGTAATTCTCTTGCAAATGAAGAAGTTGATTTACTCACAAATATGATTAACTCTTTTAATGACACGTATTCTCAATTAAATGAAAATGAAAAGCTTGCATACGCACATTTTATTAATGAAAACCCCGATTTGTTCGAACCTGGAGATAAAAACAAAGTGAAATCCGATAATCAAGCAGTAATTAACTACAAAGAATTTTTGTTGAAGAAAGTATTCACTATAGGCACATCTGGAACAGTACTAGGCTTATCAATAACTGCACCCTCTCCAGACATTTTAACAAAAATAATTGCCATTACTGCAGCTATTATTCTTGTTCGGGAGTTAAAAGCAGTCGCATACAAAACTATTGAATTTTACGATATTGCACATATTCCATTTATCTCAAGTTTAGTTGGATCGTCAAAAAATACCGATTTTATTTTTACAAATGATAATGAATATACTTTTGACATTAATGTAAATTTAAGATCCGTTTACAATGCTGATATTGGCACAAATAACTCCACTTTATCTTCTATAATTCTTCACTTAGATACTTTTCAGTATTGGTGGGGTAAAATTGATGGATTTATTCTTACTATCAAGAATGTTTTTGGATTTTCAGGAGGAGGATTGACCGGTCGCCCACAAACTATATCTGATATATCAAC
>Ga0116142_10000465_pt1 | contig 54016 bp, 47 predicted proteins | sample AD_UKC033_MetaG_FD_89785 | JGI IMG/M metagenome (GOLD analysis project Ga0116142, IMG submission 89785) | Active sludge microbial communities of municipal wastewater-treating anaerobic digesters from USA - AD_UKC033_MetaG | ecosystem: Engineered > Bioreactor > Anaerobic > Digestate | place: USA... | reverse complement strand
TGACCACGAACGCGATCGCCAGCGACAGCAGCATCCCCATGCTGGCGTTGATCGGGATCGGGCTCATGTACGGGCCCATCAGCCCGGAGACGAAGGCCATCGGCAGCAGCGCGGCGATCACCGTGAAGGTCGCGAGGATCGTCGGCCCGCCGACTTCGTCGACCGCATGCGCGATCAGCGCGGGCAGGTCACGGCCGCCCTCGCCGGGAGGCGCGTGCTGCAGGTGACGATGGATGTTCTCCACCACCACGATCGCATCGTCGACCAGGATGCCGATCGAGAAGATCAGCGCGAACAGCGAGACGCGGTTCAGCGTGAAGCCCCAAGCCCAGGAAGCGAACAGGGTCGCGGCGAGCGTGACGACCACGGCGCTGCCGACGACGAAGGCTTCGCGCCGGCCGACGGCGAGGATGACCAGCACGATCACCGCGACGGTCGCGAACAGCAGCTTCTGTATCAGCTTGACCGCCTTGTCATTCGCGGTCTCGCCGTAGTTGCGGGTGATCGTCGTCTCGACGCCCGTCGGCAGGTACACACCGCGCAGTGCATCGACCCGCTCGATCAGCTGGTCGGCGACGTCGATCGCATTGCTGCCGGGCTGCTTGGTGACCGCGATCGTCACGGCCGGGGCCTTGACCGGCGCGCCGGCGCCGCCGAACCAGACCGCCGAGCGCGGCTGTGCGGGCCCGCGCGTCACCGTCGCGACATCCTGCAGATAGACCGGGTGGCCCGCGTGCATTCCGACGACCAGGTTCGCGACATCGTCGCGATTGGCGAGGAACTCTCCGGCCTGCACCGGAATCGCACGGTTGCCTGCGACGAGCTTGCCCGCGTGCGCGACGATGTTGGCCGCCTCCAGCGAGCGCATCAGCGCATCGACGCCGAGGCCGTGGCCGGCGAGCCGCTGGGCGTCGAGGCGCACGAGCACCGCGTCGTCGGGCCCGCCGATCGTGTAGACGTCGCGCGTGCCCGGCACGCGCTGCAGCTCGGCTTCGATCGAGTGCGCGATGTGGCGCAGGTCGTAGCCCGCGCGGTCCTCGTCGGCGGTCCACAGCGCGAGCGTCAGGATCGGCACATCGTCGATGCCCTTCGGGCGGATCAGTGGCTCCTGCACGCCGAGCCCGGCGGGGCGCCAGTCGCGGTTGGAATAGACCGCGTTGTAGAGGCGCACGACCGCTTCGTTCCGAGTCTCACCGACTTCGAACTGCACGGTCAGCACCGCCATGCCCGGCTGCGAGACCGAATAGAGATGGTCGACGCCGTCGATTTCGCCGAGTATCTGCTCCATCGGCGAACTGACGAGCTGTTCGACCTGCGCGGCGCTCGCGCCGGGGAACGGCACGATCACGTTCGCCATCGTCACGTCGATCTGCGGCTCCTCCTCGCGCGGGGTGACCAGCACCGCGAACACGCCTGCAAGCAGCGCGGTCAGCGCGAGCAGCGGAGTAAGCTGGCTGTCGAGAAAGGCGCGCGCAAGACGCCCGCTCACGCCGAGGCGGCGCGGGCCGGCGTTCATGGCGCGCGGCCGGCCGATTCGCGCAGCACGCGCGCAGCGGCGTGCGGGTCGATGGCGATGCGTTCGCCGTCGACGAGCCCGGCGAGGATCTCGAGCCGCTCACCGCTGCGGCGGCCGACGCGCACCTGTCGCAAACTCGGGCGATCGCCCTCGCCGAGCACGTATACGGCGGTCACTTCACTGCGCTCGACCAGCGCACTGGCCGGAATCGTCAGCCGCTGCGCCTCGCCGACGATGAAGCCGACCTTGACGAGCATCCCGGGGTAGAGATCGGCGGCGTTCTCGGGCAGCTCGACGCGCGCGCGAAAGGTGTTCGCGGCGGAGCTCGCCTGCGGAAAGATCGTGAGACCGGTGGCCTCGATGCGCTGGCCGTCGACGTAAACGGCGGCCTTGCGGATGCCGCGCACCTGCTCGACGACGCTTTGCGGCAGGTCGACCGTGACGCGCAGGAACTGCAGCGACAGGCCGCTCATCAACGGCGTGCCGGGCCGCACGGCCTCGCCGACTTCGACCAGGCGTTGAGTAACGACGCCTGCGTACGGCGCGCGAACCTCGGTGTAGCTGATGCCCTCGCGCGCCGCATCGAGACCTGCGCGGGCCGCAGCGAGCCGGGCTACCGCGGCGTCACGCGCGGCAAGGGCCGCCTCGAGCTGGGCCTTCGATGCCGCGTCTTCCTTGTACAGGTTGCTGGTGCGCGTGTAGTGCGCCTGCGATTCGGCCTCGAGGGCAATCGCCTCGCGCAATGCCGCCTGCGCCTGCGCGAGGCCGGCACGCTGCTCGGTCGCGCGCAGGCGCAGTATGACCGCGCCCGCCGGCACGAAGTCATTGACGTCGTAGAGGATCTCGGCGATGCGCCCCGAGGTCTGCGCCGACACGGTGGCCTGGTTCACTGCCTCGATCCTGCCGTCTAGCACGCGCTCGAGCGGCGCCATGGTCGTCTCGACGGTCAGCGCGGCGAGTGCCTCGGCGGCCGGCGTCACCGCGAACGGTGCGCAGAGCGATGCGCAGACGAGCGCGGTGAGCGCGAGTTGTCGCCTTGCCACGATGCGTCGCCTTCAGAACGCCGCGCCGGACTTGACCCCGAGCCGCTTCAGCACCATTGCGAGCGGGCAGAAGCCCGTGAAGGATGCCTGGAACAGGTTGGCACCGACGAATGCGCTGAGCCACAGCCAGTTCGGGTGCACATAGACACCGAGCGCGAGACCGGCGAGCACCATCAGGCCCGCGAACCTCATCACCATGCGATCGATACTCATAGCTCGCTCCTCCCGGGCCCGGAAGAGGCCCGCTCCAAGCCAGTATATTAGTATTCGCTAATTTAGCAATACATGATATAGAATGCGCGAATGGCAGCTCATGATACCTCCCCGAAGCGGCGCGCCGGCTCGAAGATGGCGGCAGACGACATGCGTGCCCATGCCGGCGACGCGGCGGCCCTCCTGCGTCCGCTCGCGAACGAACAGCGGCTCGCGATCCTCTGCTGTCTGCTGGGCGGCGCGCAGTCGGTCAGCCAGATCAATGCAAAGGTGGCTTTGAGCCAGTCGGCGCTGTCGCAGCACCTCGCCGTGCTGCGCGAGGCCGGCATCGTCGAGACGAGCCGCGAGGCGCAGGCCGTGTACTACTCGCTCGCGCCCGGTCCGGCGCGTCGGGTGCTCGCGGTGATGCACGACATCTTCTGCGCCCGGTGACCGGGGTGAGGCGCCCTGCGGCCGGCAGCGGATCGGCATAATGGATCCAGCCAGTCCGGAGGACGACATGCTGCAGCAAGCCATTCGCCAGATCGCCACCACGCCCGATCCCTACGCTCCGTTCAGGATTTCGCAGGCCATCGAAGCCGGGGGCTTCGTCTTCGTGTCCGGCCAGGCCGCGATGGATCTGCAGGGTAACCTCGTCGGCGGCAACGACTTCGGCGCGCAGGCCGAACAGGCGTTCAAGATGCTGGGGACAGTGCTCGAGGCGGCGGGTTCGAGCCTCGCGCGCGTGGTCAAGGTCACGATCTACCTGACCGACATGGCGAATTTCCCGGCGATCGTCCAGCTGCGCGAGAAATATTTCACGCGGCCGTATCCCGCCGACACGATCGTGCAGGTCCAGCGCCTCGCGCTCCCGGAACTGCAGATCGAGATCGATGCGGTGGCGCTCGCGGGCAGCGCGAAGGGCTAGTTGCCGCGTGGCAGGTGTCCCGCCTCGATGACGCTGCGTGCGGCGTGCTCGTAGGCCGCCCAGGCCGCCTTCGCGAATGCGGCCCCGACGCTGACCCTCCGCACGCCCGCCTCGGCGAGTTCGGCCACGCTCATCGATGCATCCATCAACAGCACGTTGACCGGAGTCGGGGCCACGGCCGCCACCAGTGACCTGATGTCGGTGATGGAGCGGATCCCGGGCGCGAACACGCAGTCGGCGCCCGCGGCGGCGTAGGCGATCAATCGCTCGACGGTCGTGTCGATGGTGGTATTGCCGAGCAACAGCCCCTCGCTGCGGCCGACCAGCAGCACGTTCTCGCCGCTGCGGTCGATCGCCTGGCGCGCCGCGCGGATGCGCTCGGTTGCAGGACCGATAGGATAGAGATCGATGCCGCGACGATCCTCGATGGACAGTCCCGCGACGCCGGTGGCGACTGCGAGGCGCACGTTCTCGGCCACGCCCTCGGGTTGTTCGGCGAATCCGTCCTCGAAATCGGCGTTGACCGGCAGCATGGTCGAGTGGCAGAGCGCGGTGAGATGCGCGAGCACTTCGTCGCGCGAGGCTTCGTTGTCGTTGCGGCCGAGCGACCAGGCGAAGCCGGCGCTCGTCGAGGCGATCGCCTTGTAGCCGAGCTTCTCCGCCCGGCGCACGCCGCCGATGTCCCAAGGGTTCGCGAGCACGAAGCAGCCACGCGCGTGCAGTGCGCGAAACGTTTCGCGGGCCGCGGCGATCCTGTGGGCGGCGGTGGTGGTGCTCATGGCGATGCTCCTCGGGCCGCAGGCTCACGCGGCATCCTGGAAGGTTACGCCCAACGCGTGTCGATCGTCCGTCGGCCTGCGACCGGTCGTGCGGGCGCTCGGCCGGGATGACCGCGCCCGCCCCGGTTCGGCCTCACTCCCGCGCCTCGCGCGCGAGCAAGGCGCGCTTGCGCTCGATGCCCCAGCGATAGCCGGAGAGGTCGCCGTCGCTGCGCACCACGCGGTGGCAGGGGATTGCCACCGCGAGGTGGTTCGCGCCGCAGGCCTGGCCGACGGCGCGCACCGACTTCGGTGCGCCGATGCGTCGCGCGATTTCGCTGTAGCTGGCGGTCGAGCCCGCCGGGATCGCACGCAGCGCCTGCCAGACGCGCTGCTGGAACGCCGTTCCGCGCAGGTCGAGCGGCAGGTCGAGCCCGAGCGCCGGTGCTTCGACGAAACCCACGACCCTGGCGACCAGTCGCTCGAACTCCACATCGCCGCCGATCAGTTCGGCCCGCGGGAACTGGTCCTGCAGGTTGCGCGTGAGCGCCTCCGGGTCGTCGCCGAGGAGAATCGCGCAGATGCCGCGTGTAGTCGCGGCGACCAGGATAGAGCCGAACGAGCACTCGCCGACCGCGAACCGTATAGCGGTATCGGCCCCGCCGGCGCGGAAGCTGGATGCGGTCATGCCGAGCACGTCGTCGGCTTGATCATAGAAGCGGGCGTTGGAGTTGTAGCCCGCGTCGTAGATCGCCGCCGTCACCGACTTGCCGCGCGCGAGTTCGCGCCGCAGGCGCTCGCCGCGCCGCGCGGCGGCATACTGCTTCGGCGTCACACCCACGATCGATTTGAATACGCGATGGAAGTAGTACGGGCTCACCTTCAGCTGCGCGGCGAGCGCCGCGAGGGTCGGGGGCTCCTCGCTCGCATCGATGATGCGGCAGGCATCGGCCACCCAGGCGGCCTGCTGTCCGGCGAGGGTGTGTCCATCCGGCCGACAGCGCCTGCAGGCGCGAAAGCCCGCGTGCTCGGCCGCTGCGCGCGAATCGAACAGCTCGACGTTCTCGGGCCGCGCGCGCCGCGACGGGCACGACGGCCGGCAATACACGCCGGTCGTGCGCACGCCGTAGTAGAACTGGCCGTCCGCGGCTGGGTCTCTAGCAGTGATCGCCGCCCAGCGAGGATCGTTCACAATGGAAGTTTTCATGGCTGCGAGTCTGCGGGTCCCCGGAGCTGCCGGCACCCCGGTCCTTGCTTTCGTATTCAAGCACAGCCGGGAGTTGCCGGGCACTCCGCGCACGTTAGCGTCTTTTAGCCACATGAACCAGTCAATATGAGTGATTTTCAGCCCAGATGGCTGCGCAAAGGGCGCCGGGTCGTGCCACCGGCGGCCCTGCGGGCCACGCTGCAGGAGCTGTTCGGCGAGGGGGTCGACACGGTGCAGGTGATCGAGCACTCGTGGTTCGCCTGGGCGCACGTGCGCGCCATCGCCACCACCCGCCGCCGCCGCATCTACCTGCGCGGCGCGGCCGGCCCGTTCTTCGCCAATCCGGAATTCGTGCTGCACGAATACTTCCACGTGCTCGCCCAGTGGGAGCCGCGGCAGCTCTCGGTGTGGAAATATCTGCTCGAGTGCTTCCGCCGCGGCTATTGGGACAACCGTTTTGAAATCGAAGCCCGTGAGTTTTCCGAAGATCATCGCCGCCGCTACTGCGCGCTGCTCGCGCGCCACGAATCCTTGCGCTCGCACCGGCATGCGTAGCGGATCGCGGCGCTCGAAGCCTGGCATCGCCGCTGCGCTGTCCGCTGCGCTGCTCGCCACGCTTGCGACCGCGCAGGCCGCGACTTTGCCCGAGGTCTACGCGAATGCGCTGCGCGCGGCGGGTATTCCGGTGGGCGCCGTCGGCGTCGTCGTCATGCCGCTCGATGGACAGGGTCTCGAAGCCGAGGCGAATCGCAACCGGCCGATGAACCCCGCCTCGACGATGAAGCTGCTGACGACCTACGCGGCGCTGCGCACGATGGGTCCCGCCTATGCCTGGCGCACCGACGTCGCCATGCTCGGTGCGCGCGAGGGCGATGTCATCCTCGGTGACCTCGCGATCCGCGGCGGCGGCGATCCGTCACTGGTCGTCGAGCAACTCTGGCTGCTCGTGCAGAAGGTTCGCGGCCTCGGCATCCGCGAGATCCGCGGCGACCTGGTGCTCGACCGCAGCGCCTTCCAGCTCCCGCCCCACGACATGGCTGCATTCGACGGCGACGCGCTGCGCAGCTACAACGTGGGTCCCGATGCGCTGCTCGTGAATCACAAGTCGATCAGCTACAGCTTCGTGCCCGATGAGCCGGCCGGGGTCGTGCGCCTCGCGATCATACCGCCGCTCGCGGGATCGAAGGCGCCGGCCACGGTACCCGCCGCGAACGGTGCCTGCGGCGACTGGCGGGGCAAGCTGCGCGCCGACTTCTCGCGCCCCTTCGCGCCGGTGTTTCGCGGCGCCTTTCCGCTCGCCTGCGGCGAGCGCAGCTGGAACCTGAGTCCCATCGAGCCGAACGCGTATTTCGCCGCCGTGTTCCGCGCGCTGTGGGAAGCGAGCGGCGGCCGCTGGGTCGGCAAGGCGCGCGAGGGCATCGTGCCGCAAGGCAGCGTGCTGCTCGCCACGCACGTCTCGAAGCCGCTCGCCGAGGTGGTGCGCGACGTCAACAAGTACAGCAACAACGTGATGGCGCAGCAGGTGTATCTCGCCTTCGGCGCGGAGCGCATCGGCTGGCCGGCGAGCTTCGAGCGCTCCGAGGTCGCGATGCGCGCGTGGCTCGCGGAGGCGAGCCTCGCCATGCCCGAGCTGGTGCTCGAGAACGGCGCGGGTCTCTCGCGCAGCGAGCGCATCAGCGCCGATTCACTCGCGCGCCTGCTGGCGGATGCGTATCGCAGCCCGGTGATGGCCGAGCTGATGGCGTCGATGCCCGTGGTCGGTGTCGACGGTACCGCCGCGCTGCGCAGGGGCGCGGCCGGCGCGGCGCACGTCAAGACCGGGCTGCTCAACGAAGTGCGCGCGGTGGCGGGCTATGTGCTCGCGTTGAGCGGGCGCCGCTACGTCGTGGTCTCGATCGTCAACCACGCCAATGCCGGCGGCACGCAGCGCGCGCACGACGCGCTGCTCGAGTGGGTGCACCGCGAGGGCTGAAGCGCTACGCGAACAAGTTCAGGAACACCGTGATGATCAGCGCGTTGGTGAAGTCGATGAAGAAGGTGCCGACGAGCGGCGCGACCAGGAACGCACGCGGCGCCGGCCCGAAGCGCTCGACCAGCGTGCGCATCACCGCCATCGCATTGGCGGTCGTGCCGAGCATGAAGCCGACGAAGCCGCCGCCCATCACCGCGGCGTCGTAGTCGCGCCCCATCAGCCAGAACACCGGCAGGCAGGCGATCGCCACCAGCACGATCTGCGCGGCGAGGATCGTCACGAGCGGCAGCGCGAGTCCGGCGAGCTGGGTCAGATCGAGCGTCATCAGCGCCATCACGAGGAACAGCGACAGTGTGATCGCGCCGAGCGTGTCGATCGTGCGATGCGAGAGGCCGATCAGCCCGGTGTAATCGTCGATGCCGCGGATCGCGGCCGCGGCGATCATCGCGCCGATGTAGGAGGGCAGCGTGAGGCCCGTCGCGCCGATCAGCGCGCTCACCCACTCGCCGACCCACATCGCGACCAGCACGACGACCACCGTCTTGAGTGCCGTGTAGGCCTCGACGGATTCATCGTCGAGATCGTCGGACGAGGGTGCGGCCGGCTCGTCGGCCTGCGCGGCCTGCGCGTCCGCGGTGACGCCCTCGCCCTTCGCGCGCTGGCGCGGCCCGGGCACGCGATAGCGCTCGATCAGGTGGGTGGCGATCGGTCCGCCGACGAGCCCGCCCAGCACGATGCCCGCCATCGCGACCGCGATCGCGATCGCGGCGGCGCCCTCGATGCCCGCCGCCTCGAACAGCGGCGCGAAAGCGAGGCCGGTCGCGGGACCCCCCGTCAGCGTGACCGAGCCGGCCAGCACGCCGAACAGCGGTGGGCGGTCGAACAGCACCGCGACACCGGCGCCGAGCAGGTTCTGCAGCACCGCGAACACGGTGCCGATCGCGAGGAACACCGCCACCTGCGGGCCGCCGATGCGCAGCAGCTTCAGACTCGCCGCAAAACCGATCGAAGTGAAGAACGCGACCATCAGCGGGCGTTGCAGCGTCGCGTCGAACTCCGGTACCGGCAGGTCCTGCCCGCGCACGATCAGGATCGCCACCGAGACGATCAGGCCGCCGAGCACCGGGGCGGGCATGTTCAGGCGCGCGAGCAGCGGGAACAGCCGCCGCAGTCCGTAGCCGAGGAAGAGGGCAACGCCGGCGAAGGCAACGGTCTGGATCAGATCGAGCTTCATGGACGAAGGATAGCGGTTCGGGCCTCAGCCGAGCAGGGATTCGCGGCGATAGAGTCGGCCGGCGATCCACGCGAGCACCGCGCCGAGCGCGAGGCTCGCCAGCACGGACACGAGCACGTGGGCCGGCTCGAGCGCCGCGCCGCGCAGCAGCGAGGTGATCAGGAAGTGCTGCCCGAGCGAGGGCACGGCCGACAGGGCGAGGCTCGGCTGCAGTTCGGCGAGGCCGACGAATGCGATCGGCAACGTGGGCACCAGCATCACCACGCCGAGCCAGGTCTGCGCCTCGCGATAGCTGCGCGTGAACGATGCGACCACGGTCATGAGCCCCGCCGCTGCCGGCGCGAGCGGCGCGGTCACGAGGATGATCTTCAGGACCACCGACGCATCGAGATGCGCGGACATGCCGAAATTCTCGAGCGCGACGAACCGCAGCGCCAGGGCGCAGGCGATCGCGGTGAGCGTCAGCGAGACGATCATGAAGGTGGTCGCCGCGAGGATTTTCCCGTAGATCAGCCGCGCGCGCGGCACCGGTGTCGTGAGCAGCGGCTCGAGCGAGTGGCGCTCGCGCTCCCCGGCGGTCGCGTCGATCGCGAGGTACAGACCGCCGAGGATCATCGCGAGCAGCAGCAGATAGCTCAGCATGCCGAGCACCGTGACCGAGCGGCTCTGCGGCGTCGACACGTCGATGTCCTGTACCGCGAGCGGTGCCGTCAGCAACGGATCGACACCGCGCGCGAGCAGCCGCAGCCGCCCGATGCTCGCCCCGTACTGGGCGATCAGCATCCGGGTGCGCGCAGCGTTGCGGTCCGCGCGGCCGCCCGCCGCATCACTGTAGAGCTGCAGCGACGCGGGGCGCGCGGCAGCGAGCCGCTCGGCGAAATCCGCCGGGATCGACAGCACGAGCGGATGGCTGCGCTCGCGTACGGCGCGGCGCGTCGCCTCGTCATCGAGCTCGACCGGCGTCACGATGACATTGCGCGCCTCGAGCCACGCGACGAGGTTCGGCGCGCGCTCGACGTGCCGCACGGCGATCTCGAGACGCTGGTCGGCCTCGTCGGCGGTGCGCTGGACGAGGAACTGCAGCGCGGCCGCGAGGATCAGCGGGCCGAACAGCGGTCCGAACAGCAGGGCCGAGACGAGCGTGCGCCGGTCGCGCAGGTTCTCGCGTACTTCCTTGCGCCATACGATGCCGACCGCGCCCATCAGCCGAGGCCCTCGTCGGTACCGATCAGCTTCACGAACGCATCCTCGAGCGAGGCGCAGCCGGTGGCTGCGCGCAGCGCGTCCGGCGTACCGTGTGCGACCACCTCGCCGCGCGCCAGCACGAACACCACGTCGCACAGGCCCGAGACCTCCTGCATCACGTGGCTCGAGAACAGCACGCAGTGCCCGGCATCCCGCAGCCGCGCAAGCAGCACCCGCAGGTTGCGTACGGCCATCACGTCGAGGCCGTTGGTGGGCTCATCGAGCAGCACGTTGCGCGGGCTGTGCACCAGCGCGCGGGCGAGCGCCGTCTTGATGCGCTGGCCCTGCGAGTAGCCCTTGGCGCGCCGCCCGGCAAAGGCGCCCATCTCGAGCCACTCGATCAGCTCATCGGCACGCCGCTCGCGTGCCGCGCGCGCCATGCCGTGCAGTTCGGCAAAGTACAGGATGTTCTCGCGGGCCGTCAGGTGCGGGTAAAGGCCCGAATCGTGCGTCAGCATGCCGAGCTGGCGGCGCGCGTCGAGCGCGTCGCGCACCGTGTGCGCCGCGTCGATCCACGCCTCGCCCGCGTCCGGGCGCAACACCGTGCACAGCATGCGCAGCGTGGTCGACTTGCCCGCCCCGTTCGGCCCGAGCAGGCCGGTGATCGCGCCGTCCTCCGCGCGCAGGGTCACGCCGCGCACGGCCTGTACGCCGCCAAAGGCCTTGGCGAGTCCCTGCGCCGAGATCATGCGGCGCCGATCACGGCGCGGGGCCTGCGAGCGTGGTGAAGAACGGCATCGGACGCAGGCGCTCGACGCAGGCGGCGTCGAGCCCTTCGGCCGTGCCGCTCGTGACGAACGCGGCGAGCAGCCGATCGACGCAGGGTGCGCCGATCTGCCCGTGCCCGAATCCCTCGATGATCACGTGCCGCGAATGCCTGAATCCGGCCGCCGCGTGCGCGGCACCCGCGGGCGGGGTCACCGGATCCGCGCTGCCGGACAGCAGCAGTGCCGGGACCTCGCTCGCGAGCGGCGCATGCAGGTCATCGTCGATGACGCCACGTGGCCATATCTCGCACAGCGCCGCGAGGCCGTCGAGCTGGCGCGTACCGATGAACGTCGCGGCGAGCACCACGCGATCGGCGCGTGTATCCGGGAACCACGGCGCGTCCTCGGTGCAGACGACGCTGTGGTGCATGCCGTAGGCCATCTGTCCGCTGAGCGAATCGCTCATCAACAGGAACTGGCTCGCGAGCGGCACGAAGTTGCGGTGCATGTGTGCCTCGTACAGCGCGAGCGGCAGGAGCGCCGCCTGTTCGGCGCCGTAGGTGGACAGGCGCAACACCGTCGCGAGATGGGCCGGGCCGAATTCGACCGCGACCCGCTCGCCGGTGCGCGGCGCAGGAAGCAGCATTCCCGCCGGCTGCTCTTCGAGCCGCGAGCGCAGCGCCCGATAGTGCACCACCGGATCGCCGAAGGCGCCGCGGCACGCAGCGTCGTTCGCGCAGCGTGCCAGCACCTGTGCGAGGGCCGCTTCCGCGTCGACCGCGATATCGGGGCCGAGGATGCGCTCGGCGGGCACGGTCCCGTCGAGCGTCACCGTGCGCACCCGCGCCCCGTGGTGACGCAGGTAGTGCTGCGCGACCCTCGTGCCGTAGGACACGGCATAGAGATTGATGCGTTCGTAGCCGAGCGCGCGGCGCGCGAACTCGAGATCCCGAACCGCGGCGCTGGTCGTGTACTCGCGCACGTCGGCGCGCGTCGAGACCTCCTCGAGACAGCGACGCGTCTGCGCCAGGAACCGTGCGTCGTCGGCGCCGAGCAGGGCCTCGTCGTCGAAATCGCAGTGCAGCGCGTTCGAGCGTCCGGTGCCGCGCTGGTCGATGAGCACGATGTCGCGATCGCGATTGACCCGCGCAAAGGCCGGCGCGACGCCCGCGTAGAACTCGCTCGCCGCCGCTCCCGGTCCGCCCGCGAGGACGAACAGCGGGTCCGGCGTCTTGCGGGCGTTGACGGCCGGGACCCGGGCGACGAACAGGCCGATCCGGCGGCCATCGGGGTCGGCGGCCCTCTCCGGCACCTGCAGCGTCGTGCATTCGGCGGCGACCGTGGCCACCCCGGCGGGGTGGGTCAGCTGGCAAGGGGCCCATGCCACGGCCAAGGCGAGCGCGGTCAGCATGCGGGCAATATGCCGTACAATAGGCGTTTGCCATCAAGCCATTGAAGTAAATGGATTTCTTCGACGTCATAGTGATCGGCGGCGGTCATGCCGGCACCGAGGCCGCGCTCGCGGCGGCCCGCATGGGCCGGCGCACGCTGCTGCTCACGCAGAGCCTCGAGACGCTGGGCGCGATGAGCTGCAACCCGGCGATCGGCGGCATCGGCAAGGGCCACCTCGTGCGCGAGATCGATGCGCTCGGCGGTGCGATGGCGCGCGCGATCGATCGCGCCGGTCTTCAGTTCCGCACGCTGAATGCGAGCAAGGGTCCCGCGGTGCGCGCAACGCGAGCCCAGGCCGATCGCGTGCTGTACCGGCGCGAGATCCGCGCGCTGCTCGAGAACCAGCCGAACCTCAGCCTGTTTCAGCAGGAAGCGGCCGACCTCGTCGTCGAGGGCGAGCGCGTGTGCGGCGTCGTGACCGTCACCGGCATCGTATTGCGCGCGCGCGCCGTCGTGCTCACGGTCGGCACGTTCCTCGGGGGCCGCATTCACGTGGGCCTCGACAACTACCAGGGCGGCCGCGCGGGCGATCCGCCCTCGAATCGCCTCGCCGCGCGGCTGCGCGAGCTGCCGCTGCGGGTCGGACGGCTGAAGACCGGCACGCCGCCGCGCATCGACGGGCGCACGATCGATTTCACGCGCCTCACCGAACAGTGGAGCGACGCACCGGCACCGGTGTTTTCGTTCCTCGGCCGCGCGAGCGAGCATCCTGCGCAGCGCCCCTGCCACATCACCGCGACCAACACGCAGACGCACGACATCATCCGGGCCGCGACCGATCGCTCGCCGATGTTCACGGGCGTGATCGAGGGAGTAGGCCCGCGCTACTGCCCTTCGGTCGAGGACAAGGTCGTGCGCTTCGCCGACAAGGCCTCGCACCAGGTGTTTCTCGAACCCGAGGGGCTCGACACGCACGAGGTGTATCCGAACGGCATCTCGACCAGCCTGCCCTACGACGTGCAGCTGCGGTTCGTGCATACGATCAAGGGCCTCGAGCGCGCGCACCTGACCCGGCCCGGCTACGCGATCGAGTACGACTACTTCGATCCGCGCGACCTCGCCCCGAGCCTCGCGACAAAGGCACTTGCGGGGCTTTATTTCGCCGGCCAGATCAACGGCACGACCGGCTACGAGGAGGCCGCGGCGCAGGGGATCGTGGCGGGCATCAACGCCGCGCGCGCCGCGCGCGAGGAGGCGCCGTGGGTGCCGCAGCGCGCGGAGGCCTACCTGGGCGTGCTGATCGACGACCTCGTCACGCGCGGGGTGACCGAGCCCTATCGCATGTTCACGAGTCGCGCCGAGCACCGCCTGCTGCTGCGCGAAGACAACGCGGACCTGCGGCTCACGCCGGTGGCACGCGAGCTGGGTCTGGTGGACGACGAACGCTGGGCCTTCTTCGAGGCCAAGCGCCGCGCGACCGATGCCGAGGTCGCGCGACTCGAGCGCACGCGGGTGCGCGCGGTGAGCGCGATGGAGCTGCTGCGCCGTCCCGAAGTGAGCTACGAGGGCCTGCTCGCGCAGATCGGATTGCCCGCTGCGGACGCATACGACGACGAGCGCATCGCGCGCGAGGTCGCCCTGCAGGTCACGGTGCGCGCCAAGTACGCCGGCTACATCGAGCGCCAGCATGCGGAGGTCGAGCGCCAGCGCGCGCATGAGACCGCGGCCCTGCCGGCCGACCTCGACTACCTCGCGATCGGCGGGCTCTCGAACGAGGCGCGCCAGCGCCTCGCGGAAGTGCGCCCGGCCACGCTCGGCCAGGCCGCCCGCGTGCCGGGGATCACGCCGGCTGCGATCTCGATCCTGATGATCCACCTGAAGCGCCGCGGGCGTGCGGCGTAGTCTCGCGCTCGTCCTGGGCGCGTTCGCGCTCGCCGCGCTCGGTGGCTGCGCGCCACCGCCGCCCGAGACCTCGAACATCCTCCTGCGCGGCAACGGCCCGGAGCCCGACTCGCTCGATCCGCAGAAGGCGCGCTCGGTCGAGGCCCTCACCGTGCTGCGCGACCTGTACGAATGCCTGACCTCGCTCGGCAGGGATGCCGAAACGGTGCCGGGCGTTGCCGAGACCTGGGCCGCGAGTGATGACGGGCTGACCTATACGTTCCGCCTGAGAGACAATGCGCGCTGGTCCAATGGAGATAGTGTCACAGGCGAGGATTTCGTCTTCGCGCTGCGGCGCCTCGTCGACCCGGCGACCGCCTCGCAATACGCCCAGCTGGTCGATGTGATCGACAACGCGGCGGAGATCGTCGCCGGCCGCGCCGCCCCGGAGGCGCTCGGGGTCAGTGCGCCGGACCCGCACACCGTCGTCGTGAGGCTCGCCTCGCCGGCGCCCTACCTGCCGGGCCTGCTGTCGTTTCCGTCGACCTGCCCGGTGCACCGCCCGACACTCGAAAAGGAAGGCGCGCGCTTCACGAGGCCGGGCGTCATGGTGTCGAACGGCGCCTTCCGGCTCACCGAATGGGTGCCGGGTTCGCACATCAGCGTGGTGCGCAACCGCGCGTACTGGAACGACGCCGCGACTCGCCTCGAGGGCGTGAAGTACCTGCAGATTGCCGACGAGAGCGCCGAGTTCACGCGCTACCGCGCGGGTGACCTGCACACGACCGCCGTGGTGCCACGTGGCCAGTTCGACGTGATCCGCAAGGACCATGCGGCGGAGCTGCACATCGGCCCGCAGCTCAGCACCTACTACTACGGCTTCGCGCTCGACCGGCCACCCTTCCGCGGCGCACCCGGACTGCGCCGCGCGCTGTCACTCGTGATCGACCGGGAGCGCCTCGCCGAGTCGGTGCTGCGCGTCGGCGAGCTGCCGGCGTACGGATGGGTCCCCCCCGGCGTGCACCAGTACACCTCGCAGACCTTCGGTTACGCGGGGCTCCCGATGGCGGAGCGCATCGAGGAGGCGCGGCGCCTGTATGCCGCGGCCGGCTACTCCGCCGCGAGGCCGCTGCGGTTCGAGCTGCGCTACAACAGCGGCGAGGTGCACAGCCGGCTGGCGGTGGCGGTCGCGTCGATGTGGAAGGAAGCGCTCGGCGTCGAGGCGCAGCTGACCGCGGTCGAATTCCGCTCGCTGATGGCGGATGTCGATGCGCGCAACGTCGAGATGTTCCGGCTGAGCTGGAGCGGCGATTACAACGATGCCTACACCTTCCTGCAGTACCTGAAGAGCGATTTCGGCATCAACCTGCCGCGCTACGCCAATCCCGCCTACGACGCGCTGCTCGCGCGAGCCGCGGGCGCGTCCGATGCGACGGAGCGCCGGAATCTCCTCGAGACGGCCGAGCGCATGATGCTCGCCGACACGCCGCTGCTGCCGCTCTATTTCTACGTGAACAAGCACCTCGTCAGCCCGCGCGTCGAGGGCTGGTACGACAACGTCATGAACGTCGTCTACAGCAAGGACCTGGCGCTCGCGGCGCCCTGACCCGCCCCGTGTCGAGGATGCGCCCGCGGTTGCCGGGCTGCGCCTTGAACCGGGCGAGCTGCACCGGTGCCGAGATGAGCCACGCCAGCGCACCCTGCCACAGGAAGACCTTGGTCAGCGCAACCGCATCAGGGGGAACTTGGCACCCAGGGGCGCGGTTCGCAGCGCACCTCCGTCTTCACCGAGTTGGCGATGAAGCACTTGTCGTGCGCCTCGTCGTGCATGCCCGCGATCTCGTCATCCGTGGGGAGCTTCCCTCCGCTGAACTGCACCGCCGGGTGCAGGATGACCCGTGTCATCGCCATGCGCCCGGCCGCATCCCGGCCCAGCCGGCCGGCGGCCTCGTCGACATAGCGGTCGACCACGAAGCCGCGCTCCGCGGCGATCGAAAGGAACCACAGCATGTGGCAGCTCGAGAGACTCGCGATGAACGCCTCTTCCGGGTCGACCGCGGCCTCGACCGAATGCGGCAGCGGCACCACGTGCGGGGATGCGGAGCCGGGCACCTCCACGCCGCCGTCGAAGCGCCAGCGATGGGCGCGGCTGTAGCGGTTGTCGGTGAATGTGGCGCCCTCGCGCGCCCAGTCGATCGTCGCCTTGTGCTCAGCCAAGAAAGACTCCAGCCGCAGTTATTGTTGCTTCTGTGAATTTATCCAGGCATGGACCTGCTCGGTAAGCACGTCCATTGGAACAGGGCCGCTCGCGAGCACGGTGTCGTGGAAGGCGCGAATGTCGAACCGCCCGCCGAGCGCCGCTTGTGCCTCGCGCCGCAGGTCGAGGATGCGCAGCTGGCCGATCTTGTAGGCGAGCGCCTGTCCGGGCCAGGCGATATAGCGGTCAACCTCGTTGACGATGTCCGCCTCGGTCTTCGCGGCGTTCGCCTTGAAGTAGTCGATCGCCTGCTGGCGCGTCCATTGCCTGGCATGGATCCCGGTGTCGACGACGAGGCGCACGGCACGCCACATGTCGTAGGTGAGCTGGCCGAACTTGTCGTACGGGTCGTCGTAGAGCCCCATCTGCTCGCCGAGCCGCTCGCTGTAGAGCGCCCAGCCCTCGACATAAGCGGTGAAGTCGGCATTGCGCCGGAACAGCGGCAGCGTCCGGTCCTCCATCGCGAGAGCGATCTGCAGGTGGTGGCCCGGCACCGCCTCGTGCACCGTCAGTACCGGGATCTCGTACTTCGGCCGCACTTCGGGGCGGTAGAGGTTCACGTAGTAGTAGCCGGCGCGCGAGCCGTCGATCGCCGGGCCCTGGTAGTAGGCGGTGGTCGTGTCCGGGGCGCTGGTCATCGGGATCTCGCGCACGCCGTAGGGCGTGCGCGGCAGCTTGCCGAACAGCTTCACGAGTTCGGGGTCGATGCGCTTCGCCATGGCCGCGTAGGCGGTGAACAGTTCCTCGCCGCTCCCGTAATAGAACTGCGGATCGGTGCGCAGGAAGGCGAGGAACTTCTCGAACGTGCCCTGGAACCGCACTCGCGCGATCACTTCGTCCATCTCGGCACGGATCCGAGCCACCTCGCGCAGCCCGATCTCGTGGATGTCGTCGGGCGTGAGGTCGGTGGTGGTATGGAAGGCGGTGCGGTTGGCGTAGAACGCGAGCCCGTCCGGGGTATCCCAGATGCCGTCCGAGCTGCGCGCGGCCGGCAGGTACTCGTCGCGGAAGAAGGCGTCGAGACGCTTGAACGCCGGGATCACCACCTCGACGATCGCGCGTCCGCCGGCGCCGATCAGGCGGGCGCGGTCCTCCTCGCCGATGTCCTCGGGCATGCGCGTGAAGGGTGCGAAGAACGGACTGTCCTCGGCGTTCGCCGGGATCTGGTTCGCGAGCTGCGCCGGGATCCGCTGCATGATTGAACGGGGCTGGGTGCGCCCCTCGCGGATCGCGGTCGCGAGCATCGCGATGTGCTGGTCGATATAGGTGCCGAATTTCGTGAGCCGCACGATCCAGGCCTCGTAGTCGGCCACGGTTGCAAACGGCAGCAGCTCGGCGAGTTCGCTCGCGCTCTGCACGCCGTCGCGCGGCCGGATCGCCTCGTAGAGCCACGGCTTGAAGGGCTGCGCCGCGAGCCGCCGCTCGTATTCCTGCGCAAACAGGTCGTAGTTCAGCCGGTCGGCGCCCGACAGGCCGTCGCGTGGAATGGCCTTGAGTTCGGCCATCACTGCGGCGTAGCGCGCATAGCGTGCTTCGAGCGCGGCGGCCGACAGATCCGGCCATTGGTCCGAGTAGCGGTGATCGCCGAGGTAGTCGGCGGCGGTGGGGTTGTCGCGCAGGTCCGCTTCCCACGCTGCATCGAACAGGGCCTGCAGGCGGGCATCGGTCGCGAGCGAGGTGCCGGGTGCCGCGATGAGGCTCGCGGCGAGCAGCCAGAGGAGCTTGCGCATGCGCCGATTGTGCGGCAATCGCGCCGTGGCGCAACTCTCAGGCCGGATCTAGCCGCAGCTGTCCCATGCTGGGCCGAAAGCGCAGCCTGCGCGCCACGCCGTACTCGACCTCGTGCGACACGATCCGCACGCCCGCGTCGATCAGATACTCGCCGATCAGCGCGAGCACCGCGGCGGCGGCCTGGCGCGCCGGCTCGCCCGATTCGATGCTGGCGGCAATCTTGCCCTGCACGTCGACGCCCCGCTCCATGGCGTCCCGGAAGCCCTCGACGCAACGGTCGAGCAGCAGCAGGTCCGAGGCGAGGGTGCGGTCGGTGACGTCGCCCTGGTTCGCGCCGCGGGCGATGAAGCGCAGGTGCAGGAGTGCCCCGTGCTCCTCGACCGCGTCGTACAGGCACACCGCCAGCGTCCCGTCGAGGAGCGCCGAAAAAAGGACATCATCCGACGCCACATCGAAGTGGTCGGGCGGGACCTCGACTCGGCGCGGATCGGGGTGCAGCACACCGCGCATGGTGCGGGTTTCCGGCGGCCGGAACCTTGAACTGCATCACGGGCGGCACATGGCTAGAATGGTGCCCGCGGCACACTGCCGCCGATTCGCGACACGCAAGGGGACTCGGCAATGCTCGATATCGGCTTTCTGCCCATCATCATTCTCGTCGCGATCATCATCGTCGCCTCGAAGGCCTGGCTGACCGTGCCTCAGGGTTACGAGTACACGCTCGAGCGCTTCGGCAAGTTCAAGAAGTCGATGGAACCGGGGTTCCACTTCATCGTGCCGTTCGTCGAGGCCATCGGCCGCAAGATCAACATGATGGAGCAGGTGCTCGACGTGCCGCGCCAGGAGGTCATCACCAAGGACAACGCGATGGTCAGCATCGATGCCGTGGTGTTCTTCCAGGTGCTCGATGCGCCCAAGGCCGCCTACGAGGTCGACAACCTGCGCCTCGCGATCATCAACCTCACGATGACCAATATCCGCACGGTCGTCGGTTCGATGGACCTCGACGAGACGCTGTCGAAGCGGGACGAGATCAACCACCGCTTGCTGAAGGTGGTCGACGACGCGACGACCCCGTGGGGCATCAAGGTGACCCGCATCGAGATCAAGGACATACAGCCGCCGGCCGACCTCGTCGAATCGATGGCCCGCCAGATGAAGGCCGAGCGCGACAAGCGCGCCAACATCCTCGACGCCGAGGGCTTCCGCCAGGCCGCGATCCTGAAGGCCGAAGGCGAGAAGCAGTCGGTGGTGCTCGCCGCCGAGGGCAGCAAGGAAGCGGCGTTCCGCGAGGCCGAGGCCCGCGAGCGGCTCGCGCAGGCCGAGGCGCGCGCGACCGCGATGGTCTCGCAGGCGATCGCGCAGGGCGACGTGCAGGCGATCAACTACTTCGTCGCGCAGAAATATGTCGAGGCGCTCAAGGATTTCGCGACCTCGCCGAACCAGAAGGTGATGTTCCTGCCGCTCGAGGCGAGCGCACTGCTCGGCAGCCTCGGCGGCATCGCCGAGATCGCCAAGGAAGCGATGACGAAGCAGGGCGACGGCGCTGCGCCGCGCGTGCGGGGGTAGCGATGAAGGAATTCCTGATGCAGATCGAGTGGTGGCACTGGTGGATTGCCGCCGCGGTGCTCGCCGCCCTCGAGACTTTCATGCCCGGGGCGGTCGCGATCTGGTTCGCGGTCGCGGCCGCGGTCGTCGGGGCGCTGGTGCTGGTCCTGCCCGTGCCGTGGCAGCTGCAGCTCGTGCTGTTCGGTGCGCTCGGGCTGGGGGCGATTTTCGCCTATCGCGCCTACGCGCGACGCAATCCGGCAACGTCGGCCCAGCCGAACCTGAATCAGCGCGGCGCGCAGTACGTCGGCCGGGAGCTCACGCTGGTCGAGCCGATCCAGCAGGGCTTCGGCAAGGTGCGCGTCGGCGATACAGTCTGGAAAGTCACCGGGCCGCCGCTCGGTATCGGCGCGAAGGTCCGGGTGACGGGAGTCGATGGTGCGGTATTGATCGTCGAGGCCGCACCGTAAGCCCAACGCTGTAGCGGCAGAGGAGGTCGCCATGCTGGTACGTCACGTGCTCGACAGGAAGGGCTCGGCGGTGCATGCCATCGGACCGGACGCCACGGTGCTCGAAGCGCTCAGGCTCATGGCCACGCACGGCATCGGCGCATTGCTGGTCATGCAGGGCGACAAGGTGCTCGGCGTCATTTCCGAGCGCGACTACGCGCGCAAGGTGGCGCTGCTGGGGCGGGCGTCGCACGACACGCCGGTCTCGCAGATCATGACCTCCCCCGCCGTCACCGTGGCGCCCGACGACACGGTCGATTCGTGCATGCGCGTGGTCACCGACAAGCGCATCCGTCATCTGCCCGTGATCGCCAATGGCCGCGTGGTCGGCGTGCTGTCGATCGGCGATCTCGTCAAGACGCTCATCGGCGAGCAGCGCGAGACGATCGAGCAGCTCGAAGCGTACATACGGAGCTGAGAGCCCGGGGCGGGTGCCCGGAGCCAGAGGACCAATGCGCTTGCCGTGGCTGCTGTCGGCGTTGCTTGCGGGGCTCGGGGCCTGCCTGCCGGCCGTGTGCGCCCCGGCCGCGGCAACCGCGGCGCGCTGCGAGACCGCGTGGTCGTGCGAAGGCGTCGCGCGCATCGTCGCCGTGGGGGATGTGCACGGTGCGCTGGCCGAATTCACCTCGATCCTGCGTGCCGCGGGCATCATCGACGACGCGGGTAACTGGGCGGGTGGCGAGAGCTTCCTCGTCAGCACCGGCGACCTGATCGACCGCGGACCCGAATCGCTTGCGGTAATCGAGCTCCTGCGGCGCCTCGAAACCGAGGCGCAGGCCGCGGGTGGGCGCGTGCTCGTGACCCTCGGCAATCACGAGGAGATGAACCTCATCGGCGATCTGCGTTACCTCGTCGCGGCCGACTATGCCGCGTTCGCCTCGAAGGAGGCCGCGGCGGGCGAAGGCGCGGCGGGCGAAGGCGCGGCAGCGGCGAGCCGGCTGCCGCCCGGCTGGCGCGCGCGCCAGCAGGCCTTCAGCCCGGACGGCGACATCGGCCAGTGGCTGCTGGCTCGCCCGCTGATGGTGCGCGTGAACGGCGTGCTGTTCACCCACGGCGGCCTGCCGCCCACCCTCGCCGGCACATCCCTCGAGGAACTCAACACTTCGTCACTGCACCGGGATCTGGTCGACTACGCCGTCACATGGCATGCGCTGATCGCCGCCGGCCTCCTCGATGCCGACACCGATGACGCGGCGCGCGTCGCGCTCGCGAAGGAGCGCCTGGCCGCTCGCGCGGGCGCCGATCGGGAACGCCTCGCCGCGCTGGTCGCGACGCTCGAGCGAACCGATGCTTCGCCCGTGCTCGGCATCGCCGGGCCGCTCTGGTATCGGGGCAGCGCGATGTGCCACAGCGCGTTCGAGACCGATACGGTGTCGAGCGTGCTCGCCCAGCTCGAAGCGGGGAGCGTCGTGATCGGCCACACGATCACCACCACCAGGCGCATCACCACCCGGATGGCGGATCGCGTCACGATGATCGATACCGGCATGCTGCCCGAGTACCGCGGTCAGCCCTCCGCGCTCGTGATCGAGGGCGACGCGCGCGGCGTGATCTACGCCAGGGCCCCCGGCGAGCGTGCCGTGCCCGAACGCGAGGCGCGGCGGGTGGGCGAGCGCCCGGGTGGCCTCACCGACGATCAGCTCGAGGAGTTCCTGCACCATGCCGATGTCGTCGCGAACGAAGCACCGCCGCCGGAGCGCGCGGGCGCGCGCCTGCTGACATTGCGGCGGGGCGACCTGCGCCTGCGGGCGCTCTTCATCACTGCGCCGCCCGCGGGCCGCTGGCAGCATGAAGTGGCGGCCTATCGACTCGATCGCCTGCTCGGCATAGACATGGTGCCGGTCACCGTCGAACGCAGGATCGACGGCGAGGCAGGTGCGCTGCAGTTCTGGATCGAGAAGGCGGCAAGCGCCGCGATCGTCGAACGTGACCGGATACGGCTGCCGGGCTGGTGCAGCCTCGAGTCGCAGTACGGGTTGATGCGCGCATTCGATGCGCTCGCAGGATTCGCCGGGCGCCGATCGGAGAACGTGCTGCTCGGGCGCGAAGACGGCCTCGCGCGCCTGGTCGATTTCGCCGCCGCCTTCAGCAGCGCGCGCGGGCTCGACCGGCGCGTCGCGCAGCCGCCGGTCGGCGCCGAACTCGCGCGCCGCCTCGCCACGCTCGACGCGGCGAAGCTGGCCGAGTCCCTGTCGCCGTGGCTCGGTCGCGCGCAGCAGAGGGCGATCCTCGCGCGACGCGATGCGCTGCTCGCCGGGCGCTGAGCGCCGCCGGCGGTCTAGAACGCCTTCGCGATTATCGCCACGGTGAGCGTGGCGTGGATGCCGGCGAACAGCCACGGCACCAGCAGCTCGACCCGGGTGATCTGCAGGTAATCGCGGCGCGAGCGGTCGGCTTCGAGCGCGACCCACTCGGCTGCATAGGGTGCGAGCGGCAATCCCTTCTCCATCGCGAGGATCACCCTGAACTTGCCGGCGTTCAGCTGCCGGTAGGACAGCACCATCATCCACCACGCCGCGCACATCAGGATCGCGGCGCATGCGGGCGCGAGCACCAGTGCGCGCGTCGTGATCAGGCCCGCCCGCAGCGCGAACACCAGCGCGCCGACCACCGCGGTGTTCATGCCGACGAAGAAAGAGTTGGCGAGCATGCGCCGGTTGCTGACACGGTCGGCCATCTCCACGTACATCTGGTACTGGCGCAGCGAGTGGTAGCGGTAGTCGTCGCCGTACCTGTCCTCGGGCGTCGAGAACAGGGCCTTGTTGATGTTCTCTTCGGTACCGGGCATGGCCGTGGTTCCTAGTGTGAAGGCAGGTGGCGCAGTTTGCGATCGCGGTTCAGCAGCACCCAGGTCGCGTGTTCGGACAGGGCCGCCCGCGCGAGTGAATAAAGCACGGCGCGCCGCCGCTCGTCCCCAGCTGCGCCCTGCAGGTGCGTGCGCGCCTCGTCGAACAGGCGGTACATGTAGCCATACTGGCGGGCCAGTTCCTTGGCGGCGGTCTTCTGCAGCCAGGCTTCGAGCAGACCGGCCACGAGCGGCAGCAGGCCCATCGTGACGACGAGCGGCGTTTTCACGTAGGGAACGTGTAGCACCGGGATGAAGCACAGCACCGCGGCCGCGGTGAGGCCCAGCACGAGCGTGACCGCGCCAATGCGTTCGGTGAGCGCGATCATGCGCCGGCGCCGTTCGCCGGCGCGCCAGAAATAGGCGAGCTGGCCGCCACCGCGGTCCTTGGTCAGGTCGAGCGAACCGACCCAATGCTCGATCACATGCTCGATGCCGCCGCTCACGCCGGTGCGCCCCGCATCGTGCATCTCGAAGTCGACCGCGCGCATCGCGGTGCGGATCCAGTCGAGTTCGGTGTCCTGGCGGCGCAGGAAACTCTCGTCGCCGGTGTGCAGCCTGCCCTCGTCGCGCACGCCGGCGATACGCAGGTAGAACTGCACGCGCAGCCCCTCGCACAGCGCACGATACTCGAGATGGTCGCGGTGCCAGCCACGACCCTCGGCAAAACGGCTGAGCGCGATGGTCGTGAGCGCGGCTCCGAAGAACAGATAGATGAGTCCCCACATCGCCGGGATCTTCGAATACAGCACGAACGCGCAACCCATCACCGCGCCGATCGCATAGGTCCACGCGGTGATGCGCATCAGGCGCCGCCGATGCTGGGTCGCAAGTCCGTCCGCGACCGCGATCAGGCGCGCACAGCGCGCGATCGCGGGCGGCGCGCCGACGAACGGTACGCTGCCAGGTCCGGCCAGATCGCCGGCGGCGGCGGCGGCGGCGTTGAACTCCTCGGTGCGATCGAGCACGTGCCGGTTGAGGTCTGGCATCGCATCGTGCAGGGCGGAGCGTCCGCCGGCGAACTCGTGGACGTAGCCTGCCGCGAGCGGATGGTGGCCGTTCGTCGGCTTGCCGTTAGGTCGCGCGCGCGACACGAGGATGTGGAACACGAGCGAATTGTCTACCTCGCCGAGCGCGAGATCGCGCAGGTCCTCGACCGCGGGCCGCACGCCGCCGCGCGACGCGAGCCGGTAATCCACCACCGCCGCCGTGCCGCCGGGGCTCGCCGCCGGCTTGCCGTCCCACAGCGCAAGCAGGATGTAGCAGTAGCGCGCGAGGAAGTCGCCGGCACTGGCGTACAGCGTGTCGCGGTCGTAGCTGGCTTCCCCGGATGCGAGATCGAGTACGCGCGAGGCGGCGCGCAACTTGTCGAAGCGCCCGCGCGCCGCATCGTCGGTCATCTGCGAGCGGTAGTCCTCGAGCGGCAGCGGCTGCAGGAACACGAGCTCGAGCCCGAGCGCGAGGGCCTCCTCGGCGACCAGCAGGTCGGCGCCCTCGGCAAGCTGCGAGGCGACCACGATCGGCGTGTGCGGCCAGCGCTCGCGCAGGCCCTGCAGGAACTCGTGCACGCGTTCGCGGATCGCCGGCAGCTCGCTGTCGACGAGATCGCGGTGGCCGGTGACACCGATGACGAGGGGAATGGCTGCGGGCAGTTCCATTTGCGGGGCGGTTCTCCCTGTGTCAGCGGGGCAGGCGGGCAAGCCGTTGCTCGAGATCACGCGTGTAGTATCGCTCGCCGCCAAAGCGTTTGCGCACGATCGGCAGTGCTTCGGTCAGCAGCCTGCGGGCTTCGGGATATTTCTTCTCCGCGGCGTAGGTGGTGGCGAGCACGGCGTCCTGCAGCGCGTAGCGCCAGGCCTCGTCGGGCATCTCGGCAAGCGGGTACTGTTGTTCGAGCAGCGTTCTTGCCCGGGAGAGCAGTTCCCCGGCCTGCGGGGCGCGGTCCGTCTTTGCGTACACATCGGCGAGGTTGGTCAGCACCTGGTCCCGCATCCAGTGGTTTCGCTTCTCGGCGATACCCAGTGCCTCGTCGAGCCTCGCCTCCGCCCCTGCGTACCTGCGCCGCGCGAGGTCGATCATCGCGAGGCTGTTGAGTGGCAGGATCAGGTCGTCGTGGTCGGGGGGCTTGGTGCGCCGGTGAGTGTCGAGCGCCCTGGCCAGATAGCCTTCGGCCTCATCGAGCCTGCCTTCGATCAGCAGGCCACGGCCGATGTTGTTGGCCACACTCGCGCTCTCAGGGTGGTCTTTCCCCGCCCATTCGTCGGAGATGGCCAGGCATTCCTGCCACGCCGTCACCGCCTCCTCATACTGCCCGGTCTGGAAACTGATCGCGCCGAGATGATTCAGACTGTCGGCGACCTTCCAGTGTCCGCGACCGAGCGAGTTCCTCCTGATCGCGAGGCTGTCGCGAGTGAGCTGCTCCGCCTCGCCGTACCGCGCCTCGTAATAGAGCGTGATCGCGAGTCCCTGCATCGTCTCGGCGACCTCCAGGCTCTTCGCACCGTGCAGCCGCGTGTCGATCGCGAGCGCCTCGCGATAGGCGGTCTCGGCATCGGCATCCGATCCCAGCTGCGACAGCGTATCGCCGAGGCCAACGAGTATGCGCGATACCAGTGCGTCGCCCTCGGGCGCAAGCTGCCGTGCACTGGCCAGGGCAATCCGGTATTGCTTCTCGGCCTCGACGTAAGCGCCGTCGAGGTACGTTGCGGCGGCCAGCGCCCGCCGCGTTTCGGTCGTGGCCCGTGTGTCGGCGCCCGCGGACCGTTCGCGCAATACCAGCGCATCGCGCAACAGTGCCTGCGCCGGGGCCGGCAGGCCGAGGCCCGTGTACGCCCGGCCCATCGCGGTCATCAGGCTCGAACGGATGGCGGGTCGATCCTGCAACTGGCGTTGCACGTCGGCGGCACCGCGGTCGAGCATCTCGCGCACCGTGAACTCGTTCGCGCGGGCCTCGGTCGGGTCAGCGAGCGTGAACAGGGAGACCATGAAATCCATGGTCTGCTCGGTCGTCGACGCCTCGGTCTCTGCCCGCTCCCGTTGCGAGGTGGCGACGAGAGCGGCGGTGGTCGCTGCCGTGGCGAGCACGGCCAGGCCGGCAACCGCGCTGTTGCGGGCGAGCCGTGCGCGGCGTGCCCGCGCCTGCGAAGCCTCGATCAGCGCGACTTCGGAGGGCGTGAGTTCCATGCCGGCAGCGGCGACACTCGCAGCCTCCTCGAGCGATCGGCCCGCCGCCAGCAACAGATCGGCCCTGCGGCTTTCCTGCTCCCAGCGCTCCGCGTTCGCCGCCAGGCGTGCCCGGGCCCGCAACAGGTCGCGATTCTCGCCGAGCCAGTCGCGCACGCGCGGCCAATGGCGAAGCAGGGCCTCGTGCGCGATCGACACCACGGGTCGTGCGTCGTTGCCGAGTTCGGACACGCACAGGCGCGCCTCGATCAATGCATGCACGAGGTCCCACTGCGGACCGGCGGGGAACTCATCGAGCGCGGCGCTGCGGCGGCTGAATGCGCCCGCACCGGTGGTGGTTGCGCTGATGAGCCTGCGCAGGACCGATGACAGGCTTTCGCGGGTTGCCTCGGGCAGCGCCATGAACACCGCCTCGGCGCGCCGCGCGAGCGCGCCCTCGACGCCCCCGATGTCGTGGTAGGCGGCAAATGTCAGCGTGCCGTCGGACGCGCGTCGCAGGTAGAGCTCTTCGAGCGCGAACTCCAGCAGCGGCAGGGCCTCCGGGCTGCGTGCCGCTTCATCGCGCAGCACTTCGTCGAGACCCTCGCCGCCATCGACGCGCGTCTCGAAGCGCAGGCCGGCCGCCGCGGCAGGCAGCCGGATGATCTGGCCGATCTCCGCCGGCGTGGGTGCACGCAAGTCATATTGTCCGTCGCCCGCCTTCAGCGCGACGAGGGTCCCGTGCTCGACGCAGCGCGGATAGAAATCGCTGCGCAATGTCGCGATCGTCCAGACCTTGCGCGACGCCGTCACCTGCGCGAGCCGCGCAAAAAAACGCTCGCGCTCCGCGTGGCCGATTCGCTCGTCGGCGAACACTTCCTCGAACTGGTCGATCACGAGCACGGTGCGTCGGTCCGGTGGCGCGGCCGCGGCCGCTTCGCCCAGGCTCTCTTCGAGCAGTGCGCAAAGGTCGTCCCTGCGGTCCCGCGGTCGCAACTCGACACGCCGCCATTCGGCAATACCCTCGATGACACCCGGTTGCGTGAGTACCGGCAGCAGGCCGGAGCGCACGACTGACGACTTGCCGCTGCCGCTTGCCCCGATCACGAGCAGGAATGGCCGGTCCGCGGCATCCTGCCGGCGCAGCGCCGCGATCATCTCGCCGATCGCCGCGGTCCGGCCGAAGAACACCGGCGCGTGTTCGAAGTCGAAGGCCTCGAGGCCGCGAAACGGTGATTCGTGACGCCAGGTCGCGACATCAGTGCGTGCGGCGCCGACCGCCTCCGGGAACGTGCGCGCGATCAGCTTGCGCAGGTGGACATCGATCAGTTCCTCGAACTGCGCGACGTCGGCGAACGGATGGAACGCCGCGCGCAGCGTGCCGTCCGTCTCGTCGTGGAACCACCGGCGCACGAAGGCATCGAGGGCCTGCTTCTGCCGCAGTCGCTCGAGCGACTGCGCATCATCGTCGGCATCGAGCAGCGGAGGAGCGGTCTTTCGATACACGAGCAGCGCGGGCCGTCCGTGCCGACGGTAACCCGACAGCGCGTCCTCGAACTCGAACTCGGTTCCCGATTCGTAGTGCTTGCCGTCCGGCTTGCGAAACGATGCCGGCAGGCGCGTGCCGAGGCGCGACCACAGCACGCAGATGGCGGCGTGCGCATCGGCCGGGTGCGGCAACTGGTCCTGGAAGGAGGCGGAGGCGACGAGCGGTTCGTGTTCCCAGAAGACCGGCTCGATCCGAACGCGCCCGTTGAACTCGCTGCCCAGGCGGTCGATGACGCGCCGGGCGATCAGCCGCTCTTCGGCGACATCCCCCGGCGACGACAGGAATATCCGGAACGTGTCCAACGCGCGCACATTACCGAAGACCGCGCCGCGGCCACAATCGCGCCCTGGGTCGGCGGGGCGCCGGCCACGATCAACGAGCCGCGGGCTGGCCAGTGCGCCGCCGGATCATGAGCAGGGCGGCAAGTCCGGCGAGCATCAGCACCAGGGTGCCAGGTTCCGGGACGGGCGCAGGCGGCGGCGGTGTCGTGCCTCCCACGAGCACGCCATCGCGGAAGCGGAAGAAGTAATCGGCATCCTCGACCAGCGCGTCAGTGCTGCGAAACAGATCGGCGCCGCCGGCGGTGATGAACTGGTTGCCGATCAGCGATGGGAAGGACGAGTCGAGGGCGTTCGAGCCGTAGCGCATGTCGACGTCGAAGTCGCCGTTGCCGAGGAAGTAGATGTACGCCTGGAAGTCGTAGGTCGTGTCGGGATCGTCCGCGAGCGCGATGTTGGTCCAGAAGAAACGTATGCCGGCCACCGCGGCGTCCGCGTCAGGTGCGGCGTCACTGAGACCCATGCCGAAACCGAAGGTATACGAGGTGCTGCCATCGCCGTTCGACGAGAAAGTGCCGTCGCCAAGGTCGTAGGCATTCGAGGCGAGATCGGCCGCAAACACGCCGAACAGCGGATCCGCGGCGCTGTAGCCGGTGGCGGAGTCGAAGAGCGCGAAGCTGCCGTCTTCGAACATCCGCAGCGAGTCGTAGCTGGTGCCGCCGATATTGAGGGCGTGCGAACTGTAGGGGCCGCCGAGCAGCGTATCGTCGCTGTCCCGGTACTCGGTCGTGAAGAGGAGCGACCCGTCGGCGGGTGCCGAGGTCAGGTCGACGCCGTCGTCGAAGGAGCTGTCGAACCCGACCCCGGGCCGGCCAGGCCAGCCCGCGCCGGACTGCGGAAACGACTCGGGTCCGAAGTCGACCTGGACCCGTCGGGCCTCTGCGGTCCCGATTGGCAGCAGGGCCACGGCAACGGCGGCGATCAGGGCCCTGGACACCCGGTTGGTGGACATTGTCGCGACTCCCCTGAAGTTCCGTTTCAGGTGCCGGCAGGCCGCATCCCTGCCGACGCCGGTGAGAGGACAAGCGCAGCAAGTACGATGCCACGGGATGGACGGGCTCGTCCGATCAAGCAGTTAGTCCAGGATTGGCGGCGAGTGCGATTCCCGTGTGGGACCAAGTGTAAGATTCGCCGACGCCCGCCGGGAGAATGCGGGCCGGGGTATCGCGATGGAATGCGGTGTACGCAGCTGGTCGGTGGGCGCGGCGGTGCTTTACGGGGCCCTGGGCCTTCTGCCCTTGCCGGCAGCCGCCCGGGAGTCCTGCGCCCTCGACGCCCTCGCATCCCCGGATCTGGTCATCGCGAACGTCGAGCCCGTGCGGTTCGCGAACGACATCACCCGCAAGGCGATCGCCCATACGGCGACCGATCCGGCGGCCTTCAAGATCAAGGTGAGGCGCGCGGGTCCCGGCGCGAGCTCGTTCAACAACGAGCCCCGCTACGAACTGGCGGCTCTCGAGATTTCGCGACTCCTCTACCCGCCGGGTGAGGACGTCGTGCCGCCGATCGCGCTGCGCTCGGAGTCTTTCCCCGCCTTCTACGCCATCGACCCCGCGGGCGTCGAGGCGTGGCGCGGCACCAATGCCGCACTGTTCATGGTGCAGTGCTGGCTCGAAGGCGCGAAGTCCCATCGCCTCGAGATCGACAGGTCGCGCTTCGCGACCGATCCCGCCTACGCGCGCGCGATCAGCCGCCTGAACGTGCTCACCTACCTGATCGAGCACAAGGACTCGAACCTCGGCAACGTGATGCTGACTGGTGAGGGCGAGACCGTGCGCGCCTGGGCAATCGACAACGGCGTCGCGTTCGATTCTGCCGAGAGCGATGTCGGCGTGTTCTGGAGGAACCTGCGTGTCGACGCCGTCGATCGCGCGCTCGCCGATCGACTGCGCTCGCTCACGCTTGAGGAACTGCGCGCGCGGCTCGGCGTGATCGCGCAGTACGAACTGGTCGACTCGCGATGGCAGCCGCGCGAGCGCGGCGCCAACCTCGATGCGCGGCGCGGCGTGCGCCGTCGTGCCAACCAGTTGCAGCTCGGGCTCACCAGTGCGGAAATCAATTCGATCGAGCGCCGTCGGCAACGGCTCGTGCGCCGGATCGACAAGGGCGAGATCAGCCTGTTACCCGACGCATCCTGATGATCGCGGTCGCCGTGGCGCCGTCCATGTCGCTCGCGACGATCTCGATGTACTCCTCGACCAGCACATCGCCCGGCGGCACGCCTGTGAGGCGTGCCAGCGCGCCGTCGAACTCGAGCCACGGCGGCAGCGGTCCACCGCCCGCGAGCCGCGCCTCGTAGGCGAGCACATCGCCCGGATCGGGATCGAAGAACGTCTCCGCCGGCAGCACGTGGTCGATAGCCCGGCCCGGATGCACGAGCAGATCCTCGGGCTCGCGCTGGCGCACCGGCGCGGTGTTCTGCGTCTCGGCGCGCGACAGCGCGCTGTAGTGGCGACCGATCCGCGCGGCGACGCCGAGCCAGACCACGCAGAGCGCGGCGTTCAGCATCGCGAAGCTGCGCGTGCCGAAGCCGAACCAGTTGAGACCGGCAAACACCACGCCCGCCTGCAGGATGTCGCCGAAGCGCCAGAAGAAAGTGTCGATCGTCGTCTTGCCGTCGAACTTCGCCGCTGCGCCCGTCGGCAGATAGAGCGTCTGCTCCGTCGTGTTCATCAGCGAATAGTTGGTCGAGTTCTCGAGGATCTTGGCGACGTAGATCATCGTGAACACAGGCACGAACGCGATCGCGCCGTAGACGAACAGCGCGATCGCCGGCAACACCAGCACTGCGCCGCGCACGCCGATCGCACGGTAGACGCGGGATACGGCGAGCGCCTGCACCAGCACACCGACCAGTGTGACCCACAGCTGGAAGCGCGCGTACAGCGAACCGATGATGGCTTCGCGCTCGGTGAGCAACGCGTCCGCGCCGGCGAGCATTTCGGCGCGTGCCTTGATCAGCGCCGCGAGCAGGTAGTCGCCGGTCGAGCCGATGCAGTTGAGCAGCACGACGAAAGTCGCGACGAGCAGCAGGTAGCGGCTGCTGAACACGACCTGGAAGCCGCCGAATACCGAGCTCACTGTCTTTGCAGCCCCGGTCACCGGCACGGGCCGGGACGATTCGGGCACGGCGCGCGCCTCCGGGCTGATCACACCGATGCTCGCAACGAGCAGCAGCGCGCCGAGCAGCAGCAGCGGCAGTGGGCCAAGGCGCACGATCGCAAGATCGGTGATCTGCGCGCCGGCCAGCGCACCGACGGTGGCGCCCAGCATGATGGCCGGGAAGAGCCGCTGTCCGCTCTTGGTGTTGAACGAGCTGGCGGCGAGCGCCCAGAACTGCGCGACCACCATCAATCCGTACACACTCACCCAGATGAAGAACACGATGCCGAACCACTTGCTCGCGCGAAATGGATAGGCGACAGCGAAGGCGAGGATGTTCGCCGCGAAGAAGGCGCTGACCAGTCCAACGAGACGGCGGCCGTCGATCCGGCGGCGCACGGCGCTGTAGAGAGGTACCAGCAGCATCAGCACCACGCCATTCGCCGCGACCGCGTAGCTGCGCACCTCGGCTGCGGCGCCAGCGAGCAGGAATGACTCGCGCAGCGCCTTCAGCACGTAGTACGACGCCATAATCAGGAACGCGTGCGAGCCGAACAGCGCGATGCAGCGGCCTTCGCCGGCGCGCACGCGGGTGAGCAGGCGCAACGCGCGCTCGAATGGCGTGAGTTCCGCAGGTGCGCTCAATGGACCCCCGTCGATCGACGATTCCCGGCGCGAACCGCCGACAGCTTACAGCCAGCGCACCGGCCTGCTCAATTGCGCCAGAACGCCGGCGTGAACAGCACCAGCACGCTGAAGATCTCGAGCCGGCCGAGCAGCATCGCGAGCGAGAACATCCAGGTCTGGAAGTCGGTGAACGACTGATACTGGGTCGTGGGACCGGCCTGGCCGAGGCCGGGGCCGAGATTGTTGATCGAAGCCACGACCCCGGTGAAGGCCGAGACGAGGTCGAGCCCCGAGAGCAGCAGCGCGAAGGTGAGTGCCACTACGGTCGCAAAATACAGGGAAATGAACGCCAGCACCGAGAACACCACGCGATCGGGAATCACGATGCCACCGATGCGGATCGGCACGATGGCGCGCGGGTGCAGCAGCATCTTCATTTCGCGGAACGCATGGCGTTGCAGCAGCAGGGTGCGGAACATCTTGATACCGCCGCCGGTCGAGCCCGTGCTGCACACGATGCACGAGAGGAACAGCAACCATACCGGCGCGAACACCGGCCAGGCCTCGTAGTTGTCGGTGACGAAGCCGGTCGTCGTCGCGATCGACACCACGGTGAACGCGGCGTGCCGCAGCGAGGCGCCGAAACCGGCGTAGGTTTGCGAGGCCCACAGCAGTGCCGTGATCGCGGCCACGCTGACACCGAGCACCAGCATGATGGCCTTGGCCTCCGCGTCGCGTGCGTAAGGCTTGAGTGAACGCCGCTGCACCACCATGAAGTGCCGCGAGAAGTTCACGCAGGCGAACAGCATCAGCGCGATCAGCACGATCTCTACCGCCGCCGAATCGAAATGCCCGATGCCGCTGTCGTAGGTCGAAAAGCCGCCCAGCGCCATCGCCGAGAACGCGTGGCAGATCGCATCGAGCCAGTTCATCCCGGCGAGTCGCAACGCCAGCACGCCGACCAGCGTGACGGTGGCATAGACCAGCCACAGCGCCTTGGCGGTCTGGGTGATGCGCGGGGTCAGCTTCTCGTCCTTGACCGGGCCCGGGCTCTCGGCCTTGTAGACCTGCATGCCGCCGACACCGAGCAGCGGCAGGACGGCGACGGCCAGCACGATGATGCCGAGGCCGCCGTACCAGTGCAGCGCGTGCCGCCACAGGTTGATCGACGGCGGCAGCGATTCGATATGGGTGAGCACGGTCGCACCCGTGGTGGTGAGCCCCGACATCGTCTCGAAGAAGGCGTCGGTGACCGACAGGTCGGGCAACGCCATCAGCAGCGGCACCGTGGCGGCCGCCGACATCATCACCCAGGCGAGGGTCACGAGAAGGAAGCCGTCGCGCGCCTTCAATTCGCGCTTGTGACGGCGGAACGCCAGCGCGAGGCCGAGGCCGACCAGCACGATGACCGTGGCGCCGACGACAAAGTGGACCAGCATGCCGTCGCCGGTCAGCAGCGAGCAGGCGATCGGCAGCAGGAAGGTGCTCGCGAACAGCGCGAGCATTAGGCCGAGTACGTACAGGACGCCGAACACGCGGCGTTACGGGCTGGTGCCGGACACGAACAGTTTCTCCACCTGGTCGACGTGGCGACGGTCGCCGAGAAAGATGATCACGTGGTCGTTTTCCTGCACCACCGTATCGTCCTTCGCCATGATGACGTCGTTGCCGCGCGTGATCGCCCCTATGGTGGCGCTGTCCGGCAGCGGGATGTCGCCAACCGCGACACCGACGATGCGGGAGCTGCCCGCCCTGCCGTGCGCGATGGCCTCCATCACCTCGGCGCTGCCATGGCGCAGCGAATGCACGCGCACCACGTCGCCGCGCCGCACATGGGCGAGCAGCGAGCCGATCGTCACCGTCTGCGGCGAGATCGCGACGTCGATGCTGCCGCTCTCCATCAGCTCGGCGTAGGAGGGCTTGTTGATCAGCGCCATGACCTTCCTTGCGCCGAGGCGCTTGGCCAGCATCGCCGAGAGGATGTTGGCTTCCTCGGAGTTGGTGACCGCGGCGAACACGTGCGAGTTGTCGATGTTCTCCTCGATCAGCAGTTCCTCGTCCGCGGCGTCGCCGTTCAGGACGATGGCGCTCTCGAGCCGTTCGGCGACGTACCTCGCGCGATCGGCATTGCGTTCGATCACCTTGACGTGGTGGCTGTCTTCGAGCGCGTGCGCGAGGCGCAAGCCGATGCTGCCGCCGCCGGCGATCACGATGCGGCGGGCGGCCTCGCCCGCGACGCGCAGTTCATCCATGACGCGGCGCATATGCTCGCGCGTGGCGAACAGGAACACTTCGTCGTCGGCCTCGATCACCGTTTCGGGCCCGGGCTCGATACGGCGCCCGTCGCGATACACGGCGACGATATGCGAGTCGAAGTCCGGCAGGTGCTCGCGCAGCATGCGGATCGGCTGGCCGACGAGTGGCGCGCCGGTCTCGGCACGCACGCCGACGAGCCGGACCCGACCCGCCGCGAAGGTCAGCACCTGCAGTGCACCCGGGTAGCGGATCAGGCGCTCGATGTACTCGGTGACCAGCTGCTCGGGGCTGATCCAGACGTCGACCCGCAGGGCCTCGGCGCTGAACAGCGCGGGCGTGCTGGCGTACTCGGACGAGCGGATACGGGCGATCTTGGTCGGCGTGCGATACAGCGTGTAGGCAATCTCGCACGCGAGCATGTTGATCTCGTCGCTGTTCGTGAGCGCGATCAGCACTTCGGCCCTGGCGGCGCCCGCAGCCTCGAGTACCGACGGGAACGAGCCGCTGCCCGCGACCGTGCGGATGTCGAGGCGGCCCTGCAGGTCGCGCAGCACCTGTTCGTTCGTGTCGACGACCGTGACGTCGTTCGCCTCCTCGCGCGACAGGTGGTATGCGGCCGTACGACCGACCTGGCCCGCGCCGAGAATCACGATTTTCATGTTGTCACATGGCCTCGAGGTTAGCGTACGCGAGCATGAGCCATTTCGTGCCCTGGCGCTCGAAGTTCACCTGTACGCGTGCCTGCGGGCCCTGTCCCTCCACATTGAGCACCGTGCCTTCGCCGAACTTGCCGTGGCGCACGCGTGCGCCGAGGCGCATGCCCGGCGCCACCGGCTCCGCGGCGATCGCGCGCCGTCCCGCCTGGCCGGGAGACCACGCCGCGCCGCCGCGATCCCCGTGGGTGGGCGCAGGGTGACCCGAGCGCGCATAAGGACGACCGAGCTGGATGCGCGGCCGCACTTCCTCGACGAGTTCCTCGGGGATCTCCGCCAGGAAGCGTGAGGCCTGGCCGTAGCTGTCCATGCCATGCAGGCGGCGTTGCTCGGCATAGGTGACGTACAGCTGCTGCATCGCGCGGGTCATGCCCACGTAGCACAGGCGGCGCTCCTCCTCCAGGCCATCGAGGTCGTTGAGCGAGCGCTGGTGCGGAAACAGGCCATCCTCCATGCCGCACAGGAAGACCACCGGGAATTCCAGGCCCTTCGCGGTATGCAGGGTCATCATCTGCACGCAGTCTTCCCATTCCTCGGCCTGGCCCTCGCCCGATTCGAGGGCGGCATGCGCGAGGAAGGCATCGAGCGGCGGCAGATCGCCCTCGGGTTCGAAGCCGCGCGCGGCGCTGACGAGCTCCTCGAGGTTCTCGACGCGCGCCTCGCCGCGATCGGCCTTTTCCTTGCGGTGGTGTTCGACGAGGCCGCTTGCTGCGAGCACGAGGTCGACCTGTTCGTGCAGCGGCAGGTTCGCGGCATCCGCAGAGAGCCGCTCGATCAGCTGCACGAAGCCGCCGAGCGCGCCAGTGGCCCGTGCGGCGAGCGTGCCGTCGACGATCGCCTGGCGCGCCGCCTGCCACAGCGAGATGCCCGCCGCGCGCGCGGCGACCCGCAGCTCATCGACGGTCTTCGCGCCGATGCCGCGCGCCGGCAGGTTCACGACGCGCTCGAACGAGGCGTCGTCGTCGCGGTTCGAGAGCAGGCGCAGGTAGGCGAGCGCATCCTTGATCTCGGCGCGCTCGAAGAATCGCAGGCCGCCGTAGACCTTGTACGGAATGCGCGCCGAGAGGAACGCTTCCTCGAACACGCGCGATTGCGCGTTCGAGCGGTACAGGATCGCGATATCGCGCCGTGCGCCGCCGCGCTGCACCCAATCGCGGATGCGGTGCGTAACGAAGTCGGCCTCGTCACGTTCATTGAAAGCGGCATAGAGCCGGATCGGCTCGCCGTGGCCGCCGCTCGTCCACAGGTTCTTGCCGAGCCGGCCGCTGTTGTGCGCGATCAGCTCGTTCGCGGCCTTGAGGATGTTGCCTGTCGAACGATAGTTCTGCTCCAGCCGGTGCAGTATGGCCTGCGGCCAGTCGCGCTGGAACTGCTGCAGGTTCTCGACCCGCGCTCCGCGCCAGCGATATATGGACTGGTCGTCGTCGCCAACGATGAACGGCGCGCCCTCGCTGCCGACCAGCAGCTTCAGCCACGCATACTGAATGGCGTTCGTGTCCTGGAACTCGTCGACCAGCACGTGGCGGAAGCGCGTGCGGTAGTGCCGCAGCACCTCGACGTTGTCGCGCAGCAGTTCGAACGCGCGCAGCAGCAGCTCGGCGAAATCGACGACGCCGGCGCGCGCGCAGGCTTCCTCGTAATCCCGGTACAGCTTGATCAGCTGGCCGCGTGTCGGGTCGTTGCCGTCCTTGAGCGCCTTCGGGCGCAGGCCCTCGTCCTTCTGGTGATTGATGAACCAGGTGACCTCGCGCGGCACCCAGCGCGACTCGTCGAGCCCCTGCGCGCGCAGCAACTTGCGGATCATGCGCAGCTGGTCCTCGGCGTCGAGGATCTGGAAGCCCTGCGGCAGGCCGGCTTCGCGCCAGTGCAGGCGCAGCAGGCGGTGTGCGATGCCGTGGAAAGTGCCCACCCAGAGCGAACTGCCGGGAATGCCGAGCAGGGCCTCGATGCGCGCGCGCATCTCGCCCGCGGCCTTGTTGGTGAAGGTCACCGCCAGGATGCTGTGGGGCGAGGCGCCTTCGGCCTGAACCAGCCAGGCGATGCGATGGGTGAGAACACGCGTCTTGCCGCTACCGGCACCGGCGAGCACGAGTACCGGCCCGACAGGCGCGGTGACCGCTGCACGCTGCGCGTCGTTCAGCGGCGAGAGAATCGGGGAGAGGTCCATAGAGCCGCCTATTATGCCGGGGGCTCCGACCTTTCATCCATGTAGTCGAGCAGTGCGGCGGCGAGGGTCAGCACGAGGGGGCCGACGATCAGGCCGATCGCGCCGAATGCGGCTGCTCCGCCGAGCACGCCGATGAACACCGTGAGCGTGGAGATCCTCGCCCGGCTCGACACCAGCAGCGGGCGTACCAAGTTGTCGGCCGAGGACACGCCGAGGCCCCATATCAGCAGGAAGATCGCCATGCCCCAGCGGCCCTGCATCGCGAGATAGAGCACGCCGGGGATCCAGACGATCGCGGCGCCGCCGAAAGGCAGCAGGGCGAACAGGGCCGCGAGCACGCCGAACACCACGAAGGAGGACAGGCCCGCGATCGCGAAGCCGACGCCTACCGCGGCGCCCTGCAGCAACGCCGTGATGCCGCTGCCGAATACGACCGCGCGGGTGACCTGGGCGAGGTGATCGACCAGGCCGTCGCGCCGCTCGGGCTGCATCGGGATGAGCCGCACGCCGCGCCTGATCCAGGCGGCACCGTCGCACAGGAAGAAATAGAGCAGCACGATCGCGATCGCGAAAGCGAGCACGGTGCCGAGCGCACCGACGACCACGTTGCCGCCGATTGTCGCGCCCCACTTGAGGAACGACTCGCCGCTCGAGAGCAGCCAGTCGCGCAGCTCCTGGGCGCCGAAACCGGTGTGCTCATCGACCCACAGCAGGACCGGTCCGACGACCGGATATTGCTCGAACTGGGTCAGGCCGCCCACGCCGAGGCCCTGCACGAAGCCCCGGGCACGGCCGGCCAGCTCCGCAGCCTGCGCCGCGAACACCCCGCCGATCACGGCGAGCGGTATCAGGATGGCGACGGGTGTCAGGACCGTGATCAGCGCGGCCGACATGGTCGCGCGCCCCTTGAAACACCTGGTCCAGCGCTCGTGCAGCGGGTAGAGCATGAAGGCGAGGAACGCCGCCCAGACCATCGGGCCGAGGAAAGGCTCGAGAACCCGGAACAGCAGATAACCGACGAGCAGCAGGGCGGCGACTGCGAACCCGCGCCGGTAGAACGGGGAGTCCATCGGCGCATTATGCTATCGGCAGGAGGCCTTGGCGATGAAGCTCTACGACTATCTCGACTCGGGCAACGGCTACAAGGTGCGGCTGGTGCTGGCGCAGCTCGGCCAGTCCTGCGACTGGGTCGAATGCGACATCCTCCAGGGCGCCACCCGTACGCCGGAGTTCCTGGCCCGCAACCCGAATGGGCGCATACCGCTGCTCGAACTCGACGACGGCAGCTTCCTCGCTGAATCGAACGCGATCATCTGGTATCTCGCCGAAGGCTCGCCGCTCGTTCCCGACGATCGCCTGCTGCGCGCGCAGGTGCTGCAGTGGATGTTTTTCGAGCAGTACAGCCACGAGCCGTACGTGGCCACGCCGCGCTTCATCGTCAGGCACCTGCCGGCAGATTCGCCGCGCCGGGCGGAATTGCCCGAGCGCCTGGAGCGCGGCCGCGCCGCACTCGCCGTGATGGACCGCCACCTCGGTGGCCAGCGCTTCTTCGTCGGCCATCGCTACACGATCGCCGACGTCGCGCTGTACGCCTACACGCACGTAGCCCACGAGGGCGGCCACGACCTCGCCCCGTTCGCGCACGTGCGCGCGTGGCTCGATCGGGTGCAGTCGCAGCCCGGGCACATACTGCTTGCAGCGCGGCCGGCGCCACGCCGCGCCTGAGCGCAGTTACCAGCGGTTGCGCAACTCGCGCAGCTTGAGGAAGACGTCCCGCGGGCTCGGCTGGTCCGGCAGATCGGGGCAGGCTTCGCGCAGCCGGGCGACGATCTGCGGGTTCTGCAGCCGGAAGAACGTGTTGATCCGCTTCTCCTCGCCGAGCGTGGTGATCGGCGCAGCCGCCGGGTCCTGGACCTGCGCGTCGCGATGCATCGTCGCGGCGATCTCGTTACCCGGCTCGCGATCCAGCGTGAATGCCAGGTTGCGCTCGAGATATTCATGGCCCGGGTATATACGCGTGGCGTCGGGCAGACGGGCGAGCTGCTGCGCGAATGTCTCGTAGAGCAGCTCGGGGTGTCCGCCGTGGTGGCAGTTGCCGGCGCCGGCATTGAAGAGCGTGTCGCCGCAGAACAGCACCGGCGTCTCGCCACGCCCGTAGAGGCACAGGTGCGCGAGCGTGTGGCCTGGCGTATCGAGGCACTCGAGCTCCACGGTGCGCCCGACGCGCACCACGTCGCCGCGCGTGAGTCCGACGTCGACATGGCCGATGCGAGCGGCCGCCCCGGCATGCGCCAGGACGCGCGCGCCGGTGGCCTCGCGCAGCGGCTCGTTGCCACCCGTATGGTCGCGGTGTTCGTGCGTGTTCAGGATCTGCGTGATCTCGTAACCGCGCGCGCGGGCCGCCGCGACGCACTTGCGCCAGTCGAGCGGGTCGATCGCGAGCGCCTCGCCGGTTTCGGCGCAGGCGACGAGGTAATGGAAGTTGCGGTAGTCGTTCGCGGTCCAGATCCGTTCGATCAGCATGTCCCTACCCGCCCATGCCCGTGCGCCCGATGACGCGATGATCGTGGTCGTCGGGCTCCAGCGGGGCGGTGATGCGCACGCGCGTGCCGCGGCCCGGGCTGGAGTCGATCTCGAGCGTGCCACCGATGATGGCCAGGCGCTCGCGGATGCTGTAGAGACCGAAGCCCCCCTGCTCTGTAGGCAGGAAGGTCAGGTCCGAGACGTTGAATCCGACACCGGAATCGGAAATTCCGAGTTCGAACTGGCCGTCGGCTACCCGGGTGCGGATCGCAACGACCGTCGCCTGCGCGTGCCGCGCCACATTCTGCAGCAACTGGCGCGCGGCCTGGTAGATGAGCACGGCGGTCGACTCGGCGAGGGGCTTTTGCGCGCCATCGTCCTCGAACTCGACCTGCACGCGCTGGCGCTTGGCGAACTCCTCGGCGAGCCAGCGCAGGCCGGAGACGATGTCCTGGTCGGAGAGCCCGGGCGGCATCAGGTCCGAGAGCAGCGCGCGCACCTGGGCGGTGGATTCGCTGATCGTCAGTTCGAGCGCCGAGAGGTCCGGCAGCGGCCGACCCTGTTCGACAGTGGCGCGGATCGCCGCGACGTGCATCTGCAGGCCGATCAGGCTCTGCGCAAGGCCATCGTGGAGGTCGGCGGCGATCTTGCGCCGCGCGCGCTCCTCGGTGAGCGTCAGTTCGGTGGCGAGCGCGCGCAACTTGCGCTGCTGCTGCTCGAGGCGCCGCTGCGCGGCGCGATAGTGCGTGATGTCGCGCGCCACTCCCCACAGGCGCCGCAAGGCGCCGTGGTCGATTTCGGTCGTGAGCGACACGAGCAGTGTGCGGTCGAGTCCATAAGGGCCCGGCAGCACGCATTCGAGGTTCTCGACACGTCCGCCCGCGATGATCGCGTCGGGCACCGTTGCGAGGCAGTGCTTGAGCCACGGCGGATGGCGCGTGATGCGATCCGTCACCTCGCCCGTGCCTTCCGCCTTGCGATAGGCGTCGTTGGCTTCGGCGATCCAGGCATACTTGTCGAGCCACTGGCGCTGCTCCTTCGCGGACAGCAGCAGCGGCATCGGTTGCGACAGCTCGAGCCGGAAGATCGCCTCCGAACTCTGGCTGACGAAGGCGCGATAGCGCTCGTCGCTCGCGCGCACGAGCTGCAGGGCATCGCGCTTCTCGGCGATCGACGCCTGCACCACCAGCAGGGGCACGACGACCAGCGCGAGGAATGCCTGCAGGTTCAGTGTTGCACCGAACGGCTCGCCTGGCGTCACGGCGAACGGTCCCCTTCCGGCGAGCGTGCACGTGGCCGATACGAGCGCGACCAGGAAGAGCGCCAGCGTGATGCGCCGCGCCCCGCAGTTCGCCGAGATCCAGAGCAGCGCGGCATAGACGACATACGGCGAATCCAGCGCGAATGTCTCGAACCTGTGCTCCATGCCGAACACGAACCACAGCAGCAGCGCCAGCACCGTGAACTGCAGCAGCACGTACCAGGCCCGCGGCGGCGGCTGGGCCGGCGCGGCGCGCACGCCCGACTCCGCCCAGGACACCGCCAGCGGCACGATGATCACCGCGCCGACGTAGCCGCTGAACCACCAGGTCTGCTGGTTGCTCCAGTACGCCGCTGTGCCGGCCGCAGTGGCTACGGCGGCGCCGATCACGCCGCCGACGAAGGTGGCGACGAGGAGTATGAAGGTCAGGCGCGCGGTCGGGCCGGTGCGGGAAAAATCCACCCGCGGGCCGATATGGCGCCCGATGAGCCAGGCCGCGAATACCGCCTGGCCGATGTTCACCAGGCCGACCAGGGTACCGGCGAGCGGATTGAATACCGAATGGACGAGCGCAAACGCGCAGACCTCGGCGAGCAGACCCGAGGCGAACAGCCATGGCCAGTAACGCCGCGGAAAGAGCATCAGGGCGGCGATGTAGGTACCGGCTCCGGGCCAGATCACCGCGGCGCTGTGGGCGCCGATCATCAAATGGCTGCCTAGCCAGGCGGCGGCGAGGTGTACAGGGAAAAATCCTGCCGCGACCGCGAGCGGCGGCCACTTCGCCAGGAACTGTCGCGGCTCGTCATGCACCGGTCGGCCTCGCACGCCTCGTGCCGGTCACCTTGCCGGTGTGGCCGATCCGCGTCAACTGCGCAGCGAGTCGGCGATCAGCTGGGTCGTCGGCAGGTAGTGGTCCACCAGCAGCGCGATGAAGATCCACATGAGCCAGGTCACGGAGAACTTGAATACGCGCATCGGCAGCTCCTGCCGGTCGGTGAATTTCATCGCGAGCGCGTAGTAGAGGAAGATGCCGTTCAGCACCAGTGCGGCGACGAGATAGATCAGGCCGCTCATGCCGGTGACGAAGGGCATCAATGTCACGAGCACCAGCAGCACGGTGTACAGCAGCACCTGCAGGCGCGTGTACGCCACGCCATGCGTGACCGGCAGCATCGGAATGCCGGCGCGCGCGTACTCGTCCTTGCGGGCGATCGCGAGGGCCCAGAAATGCGGGGGCGTCCATACGAAGATGATCAGGAACAGCAGCAGCGCGTCCGGGTCGATCGAGTTGGTCACTGCGGCCCAGCCGAGCACCGGGGGAGCCGCGCCCGCCGCGCCGCCGATCACGATGTTCTGCGAGGTCGCCCGCTTGAGCCAGGCGGTGTAGATCACCGCGTAGCCGATCAGCGAGAAGAAGGTCAGCACGGAAGTCAGCGGATTGACGAGGATCCACAGGATCAGCATCGACAGGACGCCGAGCGCCGCCGCGAACAGCAGCGCGCGTGCGGTGCTGATCTTGCCCTTCGGGATCGGCCGGTTGCGCGTGCGCGCCATTTTCTCGTCGATCTTCTGGTCGAGCACGTGGTTGATCGCGGCGGCGCAGGCGGCGGCCAGGGCGATGCCGAGGTTGCCCCACACGAGCGGCCCGAGCGGCGGCCAGCCGGGACTCGCGAGCAGGGTGCCGACGATCGCCGTGAAGACGATCAGGTAGACGACCCTGGGCTTGGTCAGCTCGAAGTAGTCGCGCCAGCTCATGCGCGTACGCGCCGGTTGAGCAGCACCGCCGACAGCAGCAACAACGCGGCTCCGGCGTTGTGCGCGGTGGCGAGCCATAGCGGGAAGCCCCGCCACACCATGAAGATGCCGATCAGGAGCTGCAATGCCAGGGCGGCGATGACGAATACCGCGGCACGCACCGTGCCCGGCGTCCTGATGCGCGCGAGCGCCGTGGCGGCGGCGATCAGCAGCGCGATGGAGGCGACGATCGCGCCGAGGCGGTGCACGAAGTGGATCGCGACGCGGGTCGGGTGATCCAGCACGCCACCCTCGTAGTTGATGCCGAGTCCGTGCCACAACACGAACGCATCGCCAAAATCCATTCCAGGCCACCAGCGGCCCTGGCAGGTCGGAAAGTCCGGGCACGCCATCGCGGCATAGTTGCTGCTGGTCCAGCCGCCGAGCGCGATCTGCAGCGCAAGGGCGACGATCGCGATGATCGCCCAGCGGCGCACGAGGCGCGGCGCATCGTGGTTCTGCGGGCGGGGTCGCAGCGACAGCCACAGCCAGGACAGCATCGCGAGCGTGGTGAGGCCGAATACCAGGTGTGCGGTCACGATCAGCGGTTTCAGCAGCCAGGTCACCGTGAGCATGCCGAGGATGCCCTGGAACACGACGACGGCGAGCAGCGCGACCGACAGCCGCAGCGGCACGAGCCTTCTTGCGCGCGTGGCGATCGCGATCGCCGTGAGAACCACGATGATGAGCCCGAGCGTCGTCGCAGCATAGCGATGGATCATTTCGCGCCACGCCTTGCCCGCGTGGACTTCCGCGCCGGGGAAGCGCTCCTGCACGGCGGCGTCGTTGGCGAGGGCGCCGATCGGGGTGATGTGTCCGTAGCAGCCCGGCCAGTCCGGGCAGCCGAGACCCGCGTCGGAGAGGCGCACGTAGGCGCCGAGGACCACGACGATGAGGCACAGCAGCATGGCCGCGAGTGCGAGCCGGCGGGCGAGTGTGGTGACGGTCACCGAGCGAGGTCCTTCAGCCGACATGGGATAGCCCCAGCAGTTTCTTCAGATCGGTGAGCAGGCCCTTGGGATCGTCATGCGAGTCGAATGTCATGATCAGGTTGCCGAGCGGATCGATGAGGTAGATCGTGTTGTCCGGCGTACCGGCCGGCAGCGCGCCGAGCAGCGCACTGCCGGCGCTGCCGGCCGGGTCGAGTGTGATGATTCCCGGATGTTCGCTTGCGAGGAAGTCCGTCTCGCAGCAATCCGCCGGCGCGATGAACACGCGCTGCACGCGATCGAAATCCTTCGCCAGCAGCAGGTGGGTCTGGCGGGTCTTGTACAGGGCCTCGCGGCAGCTGTCGCTGCAGGCGTCGCTCGCGACGAGCAGCAGCGTCCATTTCGATTCCGGCCACGGCACTTCGAGCGCCACGGGATCGGCGAGCAGCACGCCGTGGTTGGTGCTCTGCGCGGGCCGCCAGCCGCCGCCGTAGTAGAGCGCGAAGGCGATGAACAGCGGCACGAAGAACAGCGCGGCGAGGCCGATCAACGTACGAAGTCCGCGGGCATTGGCGTTGTTCATCGATCTGTCTTGTGCAGGTTCAGGATCACGTAGAGCACCGCGACGGTCGCGGCAAACAGCCACCATTGCGCCGCGTACGAAAAATGACGTTCCGGCGGTATGCCGGGTGCCTGCCATTGGCGAATGTAGCCGTCCGGCGCATCCGCATCGAGCAGGACCTGGCGGGTCTCCACAGCCCGCCCAAGCACCGCGACGAGTTCGTCGTGCCGAGGATAGCTCGTAAGCTTGGGCCACGATGCATCCGGATCCGGCGCCGCGTGGCCGGCGGCCATGCCCTGCACCGGCAGCGTATCAACGCGGCCAGTCACGGTCACGGACCCCGTGGTGCCGGCCAGTGCGACATCCGGCAAGCGGTCGCGATAGCCGGTGAACGGCACCCAACCGCGGTTGACGAGGACCAGGCGGCCATCGTGCAGTTCGAACGGCGTCAGTACCTCGTAGCCGGCCCGGCCTGCGTGCGTGCGGTTGTCGAGCAGGATCTGGTGCTCGCCGTCGTAGCGCCCCTCGAGCCGCACGCGCGTGAAGCGCGGCAGGGCCTCGAGTGCCTGCATGCCGGGGTCGATGGTCGGCGCAGCGTCAGTCGCGAAATCCTGCCACACGGCTTGCCTCGCGACGCCGCGGTTCCATTGCCAGGCACCACAAGTCACGAACACAGCGATGCTGAGCACTGCCAGTGCGGTCATGGGCCAGGAGGGCGTGAACACCCGCCGGCGGCCGATGTGGATCGATAGCCTCAAATGGCGCTACCCGGGGGGAAATGGCCGCGAATTGTGGGGTCTGGGTGTCGGGAAGTACAGGGGCGCGCCGCCTGCGGCGGCCCTATAATCGCCCCCACATGGAGCTCATCCAGATCTTCGTCGTGGTCGTGCTGATCGCGATCGTCGCAAGCCTCGGCAGCGCACTGTTCCACCTGTCATCGCCCGGTCGCGACCCGAAGAAGATGGTGCGTGCGCTGACCTGGCGCATTGCGTTGTCGGTCTCGCTTTTCCTGCTGCTGATGCTCGCCTGGCAGCTGGGGTACATTACGCCGCACGGGCTCTAGCGCGGCACCGTCTCAGCTGCGGATCGTCGTGCCCGCGCGCCCCGCGAGGATGCCGGCGACATCGTCGAGCGAACCGACGCAGGCACGCCGGCCAGGCCCGCTCGTCGCAAAGCGCCGCGCCGCCTCGACCTTCGGTCCCATGGAACCTGCCGGGAACGTGTATTGCGCCAGTTCTCCGGGCGTCGCGGCGCGCAGCTCGCGTGCCTGTGGCGTGCCCCAGTCGATGAACACCGCGGGCACGTCAGTCAGCATCAGCAGGCAGTCGGCGTGCAACCGCTCGGCGAGCAGCTCCGACGTCAGGTCCTTGTCGATCACGCACTCGATGCCCTCGTAGGATCCCGCGGCCGAGCGCCCCACGGGAATCCCGCCGCCGCCTGCGCAGATCACGACATAGCCGGCGCCGAGCAGCAGCTCGATGGCGCCCAGTTCGAGTATGTCCACCGGTTCGGGCGAGGGCACGACGCGGCGCCAGTGCCCGCCATCCGGCGCAATACGCCAGCCGCGCTCCGCGGCGAGGCGCTGCGCTTCGGTCGCCGCATACACCGGACCGATGAACTTGGTCGGCCGCTCGAACGCGCGATCGGCCGGATCGACTTCGGTCTGCGTGAGCAGTGTGGCGGCGCGCCGTTCGCCGAGCTCGTTCATCAGCTCCTGCTCGAGCACGTAGCCGATCATGCCCTCGGTCTGCGCGCCGAGGACGTCGAGCGGATAGGAAGCATCGCCGGCCGCGGCCGACTGCAGCGCAAGCAGGCCGACCTGCGGACCATTGCCGTGGGTCACGACCAGCTCATTGCCCGCGGCGACCGTGGCAATCGACGCCGCGGCGCGCTGCGCATTGCGCCGTTGCGTCGGGACATCGAGCGGTTCGCCGCGCTTCAGGAGCGCATTGCCGCCGAGTGCGATGACGATGCGCACGCGTCAGGCGCGCGTGCGCGCGGCGGGCTGCTGCTGCGTGATGCAGTGGATGTTGCCGCCGCCGAGCAGGATTTCTCGCGCGGGCACTCCGACCACGCGCCGGTCGGGGTACAGCCTGGCGAGCAGATCGAGCGCCGCCTGGTCGTGCGGGTCGCCGAAGGTCGGCACGACGACGCCGCCATTGCAGACGTAGTAGTTGACGTAGGAGGCCGAGAGGCGATCGCCGGCCTTGCGCGGCAGGGTTCCGCGCACGCTGTCGACACCCGCTGCCTCCTCGCGCGAAATCAGCACCGGGTCGGGTATGTGGATGCGCACCACTTCGAGCTTGCGGCCGCGCGCATCGGTGGCCGCGGACAGGCGCTGGTAGGCATCCTGCGAGATCTCGTACTGCGGGTCGCTCCTGTCGTCGGTCCACGCGAGCGCCACGACGCCCGGCCGGACCGGCGCGCAGATGTTGTCGATGTGGCCGCTCGTCTCGTCGTTGAAGATGCCCCGGTCGATCCACACGACCTTCGCCACGTCCAGGTAGTCGCCGAGCAGGCGCTCGATCTCGGCCTTGGAGAGCCCCGGGTTGCGATTGGGGTTCAGCAGGCATTCCTCGGTCGTGAACAGCGTGCCGTCTCCGTCCACGTGGATGGAGCCGCCTTCCATGACGAGCGGGGCGTCGTACCGATCGATGCCCTCGATCTCGAGCATCTTCACCGGCACGAGGTCGTCGAGGTCCCAGGGGAAGTACAGCCCGCCGGCGAGCCCGCCCCAGGCATTGAACTGCCAGTCGATGCCGCGCACCTGGCCCTGTCCGTTCACGACGAAGGTGGGTCCGCAGTCACGCATCCACGAGTCGTTGTTCGATATTTCGACGACCCGCACCTGCGACGGCAGGCTGGCGCGCGCGTTGTCGAACTGGCGCTGGTTGACGCCCATCGTCACCGGTTCGAACTGCGCGATCGCGCTGGCGACGGCGACGAAGGCGTGCTGCGCGGGCTTGGCGCCGTTGCGCCAGTTGTCCGGTCGCTCGGGCCAGAGCATCCAGGTGCCGGCATGCGGCTCGTGCTCGCCGGGCATGCGAAAGCCGTCGCGCCGTGGCGTGGACTCGATGACGCGCGTCACGACCCGGTCGCTCCGCCGCGGGGCGGGGCAGCGCGCTGCGCGCGGGAGATGAGCACATCGCCGACGATCCAGGTGACGATGACCCCGACCACCAGCAGCACCGCCTGCGACGTGTCGAGCGGCTCGCCCGGCACCCAGACGAACAGCACGATCGCCTGCAGGATGAACAGGATGCACACGGTCGCGGCGAGCTTGGCCGCCATGTTGCCGCCCGGCATGCGATAGGGCCGGGCATGCGAGGCCTCGGTGACCCGCAGCCTGGCGAACGCGGCGAACATCAGGATGTAAGGCATCAGGAACACGATCGAGCTGAATGCGAACAGCGACCAGAACAGGTCTTCGGCGGTGGCGGCGAACAGGCCATAGATGATGATCACGACGGTCGACACGACGCCGGTGATGATCGCGGCGCTCGCAGGCGTGCGATGTATCGGGTGCAGCTTGCCGAACACGCGCGGCAGGTCGCCTCGCTCGGCCGCCTCGCTTGCCGAGCGGTTCGCGCCCATCGTCCAGGTCACCATGTTGGCGATGAAGGTGGCGAGTGCGCCGATGCCGAGCACGGTCACGAAGGCAGGGCCCCAGCTGTACTCGCCGAACAGCTTGTGCAGCGAGTCGAGCAGGCCTTCGATCAGGCCGATCTCGTCCACCGGCAGTGCGATCAGGATGCCGACTGTCCCGAGCAGGTAGAACGTGGAGATCAGCAGCCCCGCGATTCCGATCGCGATCGGCACGTCGCGTTGCGGGCTCTTCATCTCCTCGCTGGCGCCGGACATCAGCTCGAAACCGAGGAAGTTGTAGACGATGACCGGCAGGAACGCGAGTCCGGCGCCCCAGCTGGGCGCCATCGCGCGCAGCGACATGTCGTTGGCGACGCCGTGGCGCGTTGCATAGACGATGCCGCCGACGCCGATCGTGACCATGATCGCGGCCTTGATGACGGCGCCGCCGTTCGGTACCCACTTGCCGACAGCGAGCGAGATCACGTTGATGTATACGGTGACCCAGGTCAGCACGATGCCGATCGCGATCTGTGCCCACAGCGACAGGTCCGGCGCGAACATCTGCGCGAAGATACCGGCGAACAGCACGTACACCGAGGGCATCCACAGCGCGACGTTGATCCAGTAGAACCACGAGGTGCGTGCACCCCAGCGCGGGCCATAGGCGCGGCGCACCCAGGCATAGATGCCGCCTTCCTCCGGATAGGTCGCGCCGAGTTCGGCCGAGATCAGCGCGTAGGGCACAAAGAAGAAGACGAGGGTGAACACCCACCAGAAGATGCTGGAGGCGCCGATCGAGGCCGATGCGGCCAGCTGATCGATCACGAGGATCGCGCAGACGGTGAACAGGGTCACGTCGAGCCTGCGCAGAACTCGATGGAATCCGCGGCCCGTGCTTGGTGCTGTCAAGATGGTTTCCCCTATCTCTTGGGTAGGCCCGGCACATGCGCCTCGAGGCGGCGATCGAGGAAATGCTCGATCCGGCCTGCGTGGTAGGCGCGAAGTTCGGGGCTGGGGCGCTTGAGGTGCGGGTAGACGAACCACACCAGCAGGCCCTTCTCGGTATGCAGGCGATTCTCGGACTGGTCGAAAATGATCGATTGCGGCGAGTCGAGCACTTCGTCGGTCGCTTCGACGCCGCGCGAGGCGGGCAGGCAGTGCATCACGCGACAGTGCGCCGGCGCCTTGGCGAGCAGTGCCTTGTTGAGCTGGTAGCGCGGCATGAACGCCCTGGTGCGGTCGGGAATCTCCGCTTCCTGCCCCACCCACCACCAGAGATCCGTGTAGACGAAGTCCGCATGGGCGACGGCCGCGACCGGGTCGTCGGTGAGCCGCAAGGTGCCGCCCGAGACCGCACAATTGGCCGTCGCGATCGCGCGCACCTTCTCCGCTATCTGGTAGCGGGCGGGCGCCGCGTGCGTGAAGTGCATGCCCATCTGGGTGCAGATCGCCGCGAGCGAATTGCAGACGTTGGTTGCATCGCCGATGAACGTGACCTGCAGCTCCTCGAGCCGTTTGCCAGGCGGCAGGTACTCGCTCATCGTGAAGACGTCGCACAGCACCTGGGTCGGGTGGTTGTAGTCGGTCAGGCCGTTCAGCACCGGCACGTCGGCCTTGGCGGCGAGCCCGACGACGGTTTCGTGCTTGAGGGTGCGCGCCTCGATCACGTCGACCATGCGTTCGAGCACGTCCGCCGTGTCGTTGAGCGATTCGCGCGCGCCGAGGTGGATCTCGCCGGGTCTCAGGTACAGCGCGTGTCCGCCGAGGCGCGTCATCGCGACTTCGAACGAGACGCGCGTGCGGGTGGAGGGTTCCTCGAACAGCATGCCGAGCGAGGCGCCCTTCAGCAGCGGCGGGCAGGCGCCTGCCTTGTCGGCCTCCTTGAGCGAGGCGATCAGTTCCATGATCGTCAGCAGCTCCGCCTTGTCGAAGTCCTGAGTGTCGACGAAATGGCGTACAGGCTTCATGCTGGCAAGCTTAAGATCAAGTTCCCCGCAGCGCCATCCTGGGTCTTGCCGGGCCGCCCGCTGCGCCGAAGTGCCTATGGAGCGCCTGATGCACAAGATACTGGTGGTGGTTGATCCCACCGCGAGCCGCTGGCCGAGCGTGGAGAAGGCGGCGCGCATCGCGCGCGGCGTCGGCGCTGCGCTCGAACTGTATGTGTGCGACGTGGACCAGGACGTGCCCGAAGGTCGGAGCGACGCGTCGGGCATCGCGGACCATCGCGCGCGACTCAGGGCGCGTCGCCTCGAGACCCTCGAGCGCCTCGCGGTACCGCTACGGGAGGCCGGCCTCACGGTCACGACCGCCGCCGAGTGGCATGCGCCGCTCGAAGAGGGCATCGGTCATCACGTCATCCGTACGGCGCCCGATCTCGTCGTCAAGGACACGCACTGGCGCGCCGCCGTGCCGCGGGCAATGCTCACGCGTACCGACACGAACCTGATTCGGCAGATTCCCGCCCCCTTATTGCTCGTGCGCGAGACGGAATGGCCTCGGCGGCCGCTGGTCGCAGTCGCCGTAGATCCCTGCCATCCCGCCGACTACCCCCCGGCGCTCGACCAGGCGATGGCGGGAATCGGTCGCCGGCTCGGCGATGCCCTCGATGGCCATGTGGAACTGCTGCACGTGTTGCAGGACCCGCCGCACCTGCCGGGTGACAAGGTCGGGGTGCTCGAGCGGGCGCAGGCGCACGCGAAGGCGCGGGCGGCCGTGGAGCGGCTCGCCGGAGATTCAGGGCTCGCGGTGCACTACACGGAAGGCCGCGGCCTCGACGGGCTCGTCAGCCTGGCAGCGAGGCGCGAGCCGACGGTGCTCGTCATGGGGGTGGCGTCGCGGCCCCGCTGGCAGCATTCGGCCGGCGGCGGGACGGCGGCCACGGTGCTCGAACGCGCGGAATGCGACCTGCTGGCCGTCAAGCCGCCCGGCTTCGTCAGCCCGCTGCTCGTCACGGATGACTGATCTCGCGCGATCAGATCCAGTAGACGAAGATGAACAGCCCGAGCCAGACCACGTCGACGAAGTGCCAGTACCAGGCCACCCCTTCGAAGGCGAAGTGGCTCTTCGGCGTGAAGTGACCCTTCATGACGCGCAGCCAGATGATCAGCAGCATGATCGCACCGATCGTCACGTGCGCGCCGTGGAACCCGGTCAGCATGAAGAAGGTCGAGCCGTAGATGCCGGTCGAGAGCCTGAGGCCGAGCTCCTGGTAGGCGTGGATATATTCCTCGGCCTGCAGGCCGACGAACAGGAAGCCGAGCAGGAAGGTCGCGGCGAGGAAGATCTTCAGCTGCGTGCGCTTGCCCGCCTGCAGCGCGTGGTGCGCGATCGTGATCGTGACGCCCGAGGTCAGCAGGATCGCGGTGTTGATCGCCGGCAGGCCGAACGCCGGGATGATCTGGAACGAGCCGTCTTCGTGGCCACCGACGCGCGCCGGGCCGTTGGTCGGCCAGGCCGGATCGAAGTCCTGGTACAGCAGCAGCTTGTTGAACACCTTGACGCCCTCGCCGCCGATCCACGGTATCGCGAGCGAACGCGCGTAGAACAGCGCGCCGAAGAACGCGGCGAAAAACATCACCTCGGAGAAGATGAACCACATCATTCCCATGCGGAACGAGCGGTCGACCTGCGCGTTGTAGGCGCCACTCTGGCTCTCGCCGATCACGTCGTGGAACCAGCCGAAGAACATGTAGGCGAGCAGCAGCGCGCCGGGGATGAAGATCCAGTTGCCGAACCACTCGTTCAGGTACGCGACCGCCCCGAACATCATGACGAACAGCGCTGCCGAGGCGGTGATCGGCCACCGGCTGCCGTGGGGGACGAAGTATTTGTCGGCGGTATGCGCTGATGGAGTTGCCATGGTTATTTGAGCCCTACGCGAATCGATTGATCGTAGATGGTGTAGGCGAGCGTGACGCGATCGAGATGCTGGGGCAGCGCCCGATCGACGATGAAGCGCACCGGCATGCTGCGCTGCTCATCCTTGGAGAACTGCTGCGGCGTGAAGCAGAAGCACTCGGTCTTGTGGAAGTAGCCCGCGGCATTGCGCGGCGCGAGGTTCGGCACCGCCTGCATCGTGGTGTCGTTGCCAGTGAGGTTCTTCGCGACGAAGGAGGTCTCGTAGAGCTTGCCGGGATGCACCTTCATCGAGGTGACGGCCGGCGTGAACTCCCAGCTGCCGACGTTCGGCAGTTCGGCGATGAACTCCACGGTGACGGTGCGGCTCTCGTCAGCCGCCTGCGGCGCGACGTCGGACGCGCGCGCCAGGTTCTTCTCGTTGCCGAAGTCGGTGATCATGCACATCACGTCATAGAGCGGCACGAGCGCGAAGCCGAACGCGAAGCTGCCCAGGGTCATCAGCGCGAGCCGGGCGGTGAGCCGGGCGTTGTCGCGCGCGCGCTGCCCGGCGGCGTCGCTCACGGCATGCCCCGTGCGATCGACATCACGATGAAGCCGACATAGACCGCGAACGCGACCAGGCCCAGCACTATCGCGCTGCGCTTCACGCGGCGCCTGGTCTCATCCGCCGCGCCGTAGTCGAGCTCGCGGCTCAATGCTCGGCCCCGCGCGCGATCACGGCGGCCGACGGCGGCGTCTCCCAGCTGTGGAACGGCGCCGGCGAGGGCAGCTCCCACTCGAGGCCGCGAGCGCCGTCCCAAACGCGGTCCGTGGCCTTCTCGCCCGAACGCACGCACTTGATGATGATGTACGGCAGCAGCAGCTGCGAGAGGCCGAAGCCGAACGCGCCGATCGAGGAAACCATGTTCCAGTCGGCGAACTGCGTCGCATAGTCGGGGATACGCCGCGGCATGCCGGCGAGCCCGAGGAAGTGCTGCGGGAAGAACAGCACGTTCACGAAGATGGCCGACAGCCAGAAGTGGATCTTGGCGAGCTTCATGTCGTACATCCTGCCCACCCACTTCGGCAGCCAGTAGTACACCGCACCCATGATCGCGAACAGCGAGCCGGGCACCAGCACGTAGTGGAAGTGCGCGACTACGAAGTAGGTGTCGTGGTACTGGAAGTCGGCCGGCACGATCGCGAGCATCAGGCCCGAAAATCCGCCGATCGTGAACAGGAACAGGAACGCGATCGCGAACAGCATCGGCGGCTCGAAAGTGAGCGAGCCGCGGGTCATCGTCGCGCACCAGTTGAACACCTTCACGCCGGTGGGCACCGAGATCAGCATGGTCGCGAGCATGAAGAACAGCTGGCCGGCGAGCGGCATGCCGACCGTGAACATATGGTGCGCCCACACGATGAACGACAGGAAGCCGATCGCCGCGGTCGCGTACACCATCGACTCGTAGCCGAACAGCGGCTTGCGCGAGAAGGCAGGGATGATCTCCGAGACGACGCCGAACGCCGGCAGGATCATGATGTAGACCTCGGGATGCCCGAAGAACCAGAAGATGTGCTGGTACATCACCGGGTCGCCGCCGCCCGCGGCCGAGAAGAAGCTCGTGCCGAAGAAGTGGTCGGTCAGCAGCATCGTGACCGCACCCGCGAGCACCGGCATCACCGCGACGAGCAGGTAGGCGGTGATCAGCCAGGTCCAGACGAACAGCGGCATCTTCAGCAGGTTCAGGCCGGGCGCGCGCATGTTCATCACGGTGACGACCACGTTGATCGCGCCGAGCACCGACGAGATGCCCATCAGGTGCACCGCGAAGATCATCATCGGGAAGCTGTCGCCGCCCTGCAGCGCGAGCGGCGGGTACATCGTCCAGCCACCAGCCGGGGCGCCGCCCGGCACGAAGAACGTGCCGAGCAGCAGCAGGAACGCGAACGGCAGGATCCAGAACGAGAGGTTGTTGAGCCGCGGCAGCGCCATGTCGGGCGCGCCGATCTGCATCGGCAGCAGCCAGTTCGCGAGGCCGACCCACGCCGGCATGATCGCGCCGAAGATCATCACCAGCGCGTGCATCGAGGTCATCGAATTGAAGAACTGCGGGTCGACGAACTGCAGCCCGGGCTGGAACAGTTCGGCGCGGATCACGAGCGCCATTGCGCCGCCGACGAAGAACATCGTGCACGCAAACACCAGGTACATCGTGCCGATGTCCTTGTGGTTGGTGGAGAACACCCACCTGCGCCAGCCGTGTGGCTTGTGGTCGTGATCGTCGTGCGCGGTGACGGCGTGATCGTGGCTTGCCATGTGTGATTCTCTGCTCAGTAAATCGTCTGGGTGGCCGCCGAGGCGACCGCGGCGGGCTGCTGCCCGGCGCGCTGGGCTTCGAGCCAGGCGTCGAAGTCTTCCCTGCTCAGGACGTCGACGACGATCGGCATGAAGCCGTGGTCGCGGCCGCACAGTTCGGCGCACTGGCCGCGATAGCGACCGGTCTTGTCGGCGTCGACCCTGATCCACATTTCGTTGACCATGCCCGGCACCGCGTCCTTCTTCATGCCGAAATCGGGCACCCACCAGGCGTGGATCACGTCCTGCGCGGTCACCAGCAGCCGCACCTTCGCGCCGGCCGG
>Ga0116142_10000462_pt1 | contig 54146 bp, 44 predicted proteins | sample AD_UKC033_MetaG_FD_89785 | JGI IMG/M metagenome (GOLD analysis project Ga0116142, IMG submission 89785) | Active sludge microbial communities of municipal wastewater-treating anaerobic digesters from USA - AD_UKC033_MetaG | ecosystem: Engineered > Bioreactor > Anaerobic > Digestate | place: USA... | reverse complement strand
TGATAAAGCGGCATTTTTCAGGTGGCAGACGGTAAAGCAGAGAAAGGATCATCGTATTGACTGCAACCGATTTTCCCGATCCCGTCGTTCCGGCGACCAGCAAGTGCGGCATGCGGGACAAATCTGCAATGGTCGGATGCCCGCCGATATCCTTGCCCAGAACCAGAGGCAGCTTGCTTTGTGTTTTATCAAATTCTGGGCCTTCGAGCAGCTCGCGCAGAAACACGGTCTGGCGGCGCTTGTTCGGCAGCTCGATCCCGATCACGTTGCGTCCCGGAACAACAGCAACACGCACCGAAACAGCTGACATCGAACGGGCAATATCGTCGGAAAGAGAGACAACGCGGGACGTCTTGGTTCCAGGCGCAGGCTCAAGCTCGTAAAGGGTAACGACCGGACCGGGGTGAATGCTCTTGATCTCGCCCTTGACGTTGTAATCATTCAAAACATTTTGCAACAATTCGGCGTTGCGGCGTAAAGAAGCCTCGTCGAGCTTTTCTTCTTTCTGCGCTTCAGGAACTTCTTCCAGAAAATCAATCGGCGGCAAATCCCATTCCGATGCATCACGCAAATTCAGCTTGGCCTGCTTCATGGCCTTTGATTTTTGGGGCTTTGCGGCCTGTTTCTTCGGGCGGACAACTTCTATTGCGGAAGAATCGTCATCTTCTTCCTCTTCTTCACACTCTTCCCCGTCGTCCTCATACTCCTCGTTGTCCTCGTCTTCATCGTATTCTTCTTCGCCCTCGTCGCACCCTTCTTCCTCATCATCCTCACTGAATTCGTCTTCCTCCGCACGGCGGGCGTCGCGCCATTCCTGAAAACGGCTCCAGATCGAACTGGCCCCGCCAATCGTGGCAGCCCCTCCGCTCAGGAAGGTTTCGACCACCGCTTGCCGTTCGCTACGACGTAACGCCATGCCGACAGCTGCCAGAACAAGACCCAGAACGCCCGCAATACCCGCAACAATGATGTGCGGATAAAACGTCAAAAATCCGTCAACCAGCGAAGTGATTTTATTGAGCAGCAAAATGCCGCCAGCCCCACCCATCGTGGCGTGAGAGATCCAGCTGCCGCCTGAAACCGCACCTCCAGCGATCCCGAGGAGGATGGACGCTGCCAGCAAAGCGATCATCCTCCCCCACAGAGGCCCGAAATCTTCCTGTTTCCACATCCGCCAGCCCCAAGTTATCAAGCCAAGCCCGAGAACCAGAGACCCTACCCCGAATATCTGAACCAGAAAATCGGCGACGTATGCGCCGCTCTGGCCCATCCAGTTCAGGATATTCTCTGGGCCAGCTACAGTATTAAGCGAAGGATCTTCGGCATGATAGGTCAACAGCGAAAGCAGCAGGAATGCTCCGGCAAAAGTAATCACCAGAGCCTTGACGTCATGAAGCCGCTCGGTGAGGTAGTCTTGCCAGCTTTCGGGCAGGAATCGCAAGAATTTCGAGGTTTTTTGAACACGAATGGAAGACGAACGGGCCATGGACAAATAAAACAGGGGCTTTGAGGTTAGAAAATAGACCAGAAGAGAGGAAGAGCAGGACGCCTTCGCGAGTGAACAGAATTTTACCTATATCCGTCCGCAATCGCAAGTTTTCTTGAAGGAAAACTGATCTGAAAGTCGGCAATCCACACCGTAAGACTTGATTAAACTTTATCGGCTTAAATAAAAAAGCCGTAGGCATGCTATTCAATCCCAAGTACAAATTCAGGAGTTATGGAATGAGTTTTATAGGCAAACCGCCAGAAACCGGCGATCCGGCGACCAATGCCGAAAGCAGACCAAAAATTTCAGCTCCTGCGGAAAAAAGGATTCCGGTGAAAACGCCGGCCACACGCATGACGTATCGCGGCAGGATCGGGGAATTGATGGGAATCCACATCATCAACCTGCTGCTCAGTATCATTACATTGGGAATATACTCGTTCTGGGGCAAAACGCGCATCCGGCGCTATATGACCTCGCACATTGTTTTGAGCAAAGACCGTTTCGAATATACCGGAACAGGAAAAGAACTTCTTCTGGGATGGTTGAAGGCTCTTCTTATATTCTTGCCGGTTATTTTTGCGCTGCAAATTCCGGGTTTAAACCTGATTGCGCTACCGATTTTCTTTGGGATTATTTCGGTTGCTGTCTATCTGGCCATGCGCTACCGCCTCTCTCGCACGAGATGGCGCGGTATTCGCTTCTCGCTCGCAGGCTCGGCGAAAAGCTATTTGTGGCTGGCGATCAAAAGAACGCTCATCAATGTCTTCACCCTAGGATTCAAGATTCCGAAATCCGACATCATGAAATGGTCTTACATTGCCAACAACATGCGCTACGGTGATATTAACTTCAAATTCGACGGAACGCATAAAGGCCTGCTCAAAACCCATATCATCACCATTCTGATCGGAATTGCGCTGATTGTGGTGGGGAACTCGATTGCAATGTCGGTTATCATGGCTGGAAAAATGTCTGAAATGGGCCACGCTCAAGCCCGTGTTGAGAAGCTGACATCTCAACCGACTCAAACATTCCAGTCTCAGGGAATAAAAGCTGTGCCGTATTACGAAGAAACCCAAAAATCACCGGAAGACCTGAAAAGGGAAGAAGCAAAAAAACTCTTGAGTGAAGTCAAGGCAATCATGCTTCCCATGATTTTGACAACCTATTTTTTTATTTTCGTAGCCGTCGCTATACGCCTCTGGTATCACGCGGCCCTTTGGCGTGCTAAATTCAGGGCGCTGAGCGTTGGTGGAATCCGTTTCAAGGCGAACATCACCGGTGGGGGATTGCTGAAACTCTACGGCGGCAATCTTCTGATCATCATCTTTACGCTGGGAATAGGTAAGCCAATTGCCCTGCATCGGACCCTTGCGTTTTTTACGCGTAATATCATGATTGGCGGAGATCTGGAAGCTTTGAAAGCCGAACAGGGTAAAAACGCAGGACCCACTGGTATGGGTGATGCCTTGGCAGCCGATGTCGGATTTGATCTCGGCCTTTAAAAGAAAGAGGTAGGTGGTGTCAAAGGGCTGTGGCAGATATACGGACGGAAAGACATCAAGTGCAACTGTTGTCTTTCTGCGTCTCTATAAGCAGGGAATAGGAATTTTTGAGGACAAAGATTGCGCGAGACCCATCGACCGCTGGACCTATCAGGACATAAAAGTCAATCATGACTGGACCGACGGCGCCGGCGGAAGTTTCGAGCATAAAACAAAATACGGCGCCACGCTGAGTATCGACAACAAGGCACTGTTTACACGAATGGGGACAATGCTTGAAGAAGCTGATCGCGCAACCTATCTGATCTCGACCCGTATAACGACGTTGCTGGCCTTGGCGGTTGTGGCTTTGGCTGTTGTGTTCTACGGCTTTCCCCTTTTATCCAAGTCATCCGAACAACTAGCCTATGTCGTACCGGACAGCGTTGAAAACAGAATCGGCAAAGTTGCTGTCGAGGCGCTGGACGGTGAATTCAGACCCTGCAACGATGAAATTTCTAAAAAATATCTGCGGACCATCATTGACCGCTTGCTGGCATCTCATGATGACAAAACTATCAAACCGGACATCCACATTTATCGCACGTCGATGGTCAACGCGTTTGCCTTACCCGGACAGAATATGGCAGTGCTGACAGGATTTCTGGAGGGTGCCGAAAGCGAAGAGGAAATCGCTGGTGTTCTGGCGCACGAGCTCGGCCACATCTCAAACAGGGATCCGTTGAAATACATCATTCAGGCGCAGGGGTTGAATGTTGTCTCGTCTCTCTCTTCTTCCGCCAGTGCCTATGGTGGTGTCGCGCAAATGGCGGTGACATTGTCAGAACTGAGTTATTCGCGGGAGAAAGAAGAAGCAGCCGATTTATTTGCATACAACTTGCTGAAAAAATCTGGGTACTCGACGAACGGGCTGATTGCATTCCTGACACATGCTGAAGAAAAATCACCCAAGATGCTAAAGCCTCTTCAGGAAAATCTTTCTTTCCTATCGACGCACCCAAAAACGCAGGAACGGATTGGTCGTCTCAAAATGGATGATGCGGTTAAAATTACATACAAACCGTCCCTCACACCGGAACAATTGAAAAGGCTGCGGAATGCCTGTCCAGCCCGCAGCCTCAAACAAAAGAATAAAAAATAGCAAAAAGCTATTTAGTGTGAACAGCCGCCTTTGCCGCCGCAACCGCCTTGCCCGTCGCAATCTCCGCCTTCGTCTTTATCGTGATGGTGGTGATGACCGCCGCCGCAGCAACCGCCTTCATGGTGGTGGCCTGCACCGCCCTCTATTTCGCCGTTCGGATCTTTTTCAACGAGCATAGCGACTTCATCAAAGACAGCAGCGTTTTCCATCATCTGCGCACGCAGGGGTTCGTTCTGTTCGGCGATGGTGCGGAAAAATGTTGCGGCGTCGTGTAACAGTTGGGACGCGAGTTGAGCGTGGGTAGGCATGAAAAAACCTTTCTGTGTTATTTGAGATTTCGGAAAGAATGTGCGGGGTAGCCGCCAAAGACTTTGACGTCCTTGGCAAAAAAGGACAACTCCTCAAGAGCAATCCCCAGATTGCGGTCGTCGGGATGACCCAGAACTTCGGCGTAAAACCGAGCGACATTGAATTGCGGGTCAATATAGCTTTCAAGCTTGGTCATTTGCACGCCATTGGTCGCAAACCCGCCAAGAGCCTTATACAGCGCGGCAGGGATGTTACGCACCTCGAAAAATAAACTGGTGATCACAGGGCCATGGCCTTTCGTCGGGCGTTCCATTTCGCGCGCGAGAACCAGAAAACGGGTTGTATTATTCGGGATGTCCTGAATACCTTCACGCAGAACATCAAGTCCGTAAATCTCGGCGGCGAGTTTCGACGCAATGGCGCATTTGCTCGTGTCATTCCATTTGGCAATATCCGCTGCTGCTCCGGCTGTATCGGCATGAATACGCGGGGAGAGCTTCAGCTCCTTGATAATTTTGCGGCACTGGGGCAGGGCGTGAACGTGGGAATAAACATCCTTGATGTCGGAAATCTGGGTTCCCTTGACGCCCAGCAAACACATGGAAATCGGCTGAAAATGCTCGCCGATAATAAACAGGTTTTTTTGCGGCAACAGATGGTGGACATCGGCCACGCGGCCCGCGAGTGAGTTGTCGACCGCAATCATCGCCAGATCGACGTCACCTTTCTCAAGGGCATTGAACGCATCTTCAAAAGTCTCGCAGGGGACGGTTTCCATTTTCGGAAACATGGCGCGACAAGACATATCCGAGAAGGCCCCGAACGTTCCCTGAAATGCGATCTTACCTGTCCGGTCGGCATAATTTTGCGACATTATGTCTTTTAGTTCCTTAAAAAAAGAGTCTGGCCCCCGCCAGACCTTATGGTATAGTGCCACCACATATAGGGGGGGTTGTCCCCTAAAACAACAGAAAAATTTCAACACATTAAGGAACTGCAGGCATTACCATGAACCCTAAATCACTTCTTATTGCATTGCTCTCTGTCGGATTGATCACATGGCTGTCCGCGTTTGTATCCCAGCAACTTGTTAATCCAGTCGAACTCAAAGAAGACGCCGTAAAAATCGAAGTAGCCGCACCATCTGTGGCTGCCGCCGCTCCGGCCGAAGCTCAGGAAGACACCTCTGCTGCTGCCCCTGCTGCCGAACCTGTTGCGGATAGCGGTTTTGCTTCGGCCCTCGCCATGGTTGCCACGGCAGACGTCGCCAAAGGCGAAAAACTGGCCAAGGCTTGCGCCGCGTGCCACACCTTTGATAAAGGCGGAAAAAACGGTGTTGGACCAAATCTTTACGGCGTTGTCGGTCGTGCCAAACAAAAACATGAAGGCTTCACTTATTCCGGTAAACTGAACGCCAAAGGCGGCGAAGTCTGGACCTATGTCGAGCTGTCCCATTACCTGTTCAAACCGAAAGCCTACGCACCGGGCACCAAAATGACCTATGCCGGTATGAAAAAACCGGAAGACCGCGCAGCTTTATTGGCTTACCTCCGCACACTGGCTGATGCGCCAGCCGCCGCTCCGACGGATGCAGAAATCGCAGCCGAAGCCAATTACTAATCGGTCAGGTTAAGGAATTTAAAACCCCGCGATCAGCGGGGTTTTTTATTCGCATTTTTCAACGAAACTTTCCATCAATCTCTTCATTGACCCATCGGCAAACCGGATATCAAGTTTCGCACCGGCGACGTGAACCACACGGCCCTCGCCGAAGGTCGCATGACGCACCTTGTCTCCCATTTGGAATCCTTGAATGGAATGTTTGATGTAGGAAGACTGAGCGGAGGACAAAACGGGTTGCGGGGAAAACCCCGACGAATCCCAATGTTGCGAACGGCCTTTCTGATACAGGCCGGATTCACTTATCGACTCGACATGGCCTTCCGGCAACTCATCGATAAAGCGCGATGGCAGAGCATTGGTCCAGTTGCCGTACATCCGGCGATTGGCAGTAAAGGTGATGGTGGCCAGCTTGCGCGCGCGGGTCAATCCGACATAGGCCAGCCGCCGCTCCTCTTCCAATCCTTTCAATCCGTTTTCGTCCATCGTCTTTTGTGATGGAAATAATCCTTCCTCCCAACCGGGAAGATAAACGCAATCAAACTCCAATCCTTTGGCTCCGTGCAAAGTCATCAGCGACACATACTCATTACCACTTGCTCCCGCGCCCTGTGTCTCCATCACCAATGCAACATGTTCAAGAAACGCAGGCAAGGATTCGAATTCCTCCATCGCCGAAATCAATTCTTTCAAATTCTCGACGCGCCCTTGCGCCTCCGGTGATTTATCTGCCTGCCACATTGCAAGATAGCCGGATTCATCAAGAATTTGTGCGGCCAGATCGGTGTGCTTGACCGTGGACAAAAGAGAACTCCACCGTGCAAAATCAGACAAAAGCTTGGCAAGCGACGCACCTGTCTTGGCCTTGATAACACCGGCATCAACCATATTTTGCGCGGCGTCTGTCATAGGCTTACCGATGCGTCGCGCTTCAGTGTGGATGGATTTGACGCTTGTATCTCCAATGCTGCGCTTCGGGACATTGACGATCCGCTCAAATGCCAGATCGTCTGCAGGTTGAGCGACAACACGGAGATAAGCCAACGCATCCCTGATCTCAGCTCGTTCATAGAAACGTGGTCCACCGAACACACGGTAGGGAATTCCCACCTTCATAAATTTATCTTCGAATTCGCGCATCTGGAATCCGGCGCGAACCAGAATAGCCATTTGCTGGAGACTTGTTTTTTTATGCTGAAGCGATTCAATATCCTCGGTGATAAACCGCGCTTCCGCCTCACCGTCCCACAGACCGTGCACGCGCACTTTCTCGCCGTGTTCGCCCTCGCTCCATAAGGTCTTTCCAAGACGCCCCTGATTGTGCGCGATCACTCCGCCCGCCGCACCGAGGATATGCCCCGTTGAACGGTAATTCTGTTCCAGACGGATAATCCTCGCGTTTGGAAAATCTTTTTCGAATTTCAAAATATTACCGACCTCCGCGCCGCGCCACCCGTAGATGGATTGGTCATCATCCCCGACACAGCACAAATTATTGTGTTCCGCCGTCAACAGACGCAACCACATATATTGAGCGACGTTCGTATCCTGATATTCATCGACCAGAATATATTTGAATTTGCGATGATAGTCGGAAAGGATTTGCGCGTTGGCCGGATTGCGTAAGATCGTAATCATATGCAACAACAAATCACCAAAATCGCAAGCATTGAAGGATTTCAAACGCGACTGGTAATCGGCGTAAATTGCCTGCATCTGTCCGTTTGCGACCTCTCCGGCTTCACGCGGATTGATGTCCTGCGGAGATAGCGCGCGGTCTTTCCAGCGGTCGATCATCGCCTGAACCAACTTCGGCGGATTTTTCTTCGGGTCGATATTCCGCGCTTCGATGATTTGTTTTATAAGGCGCAGCGTATCGTCCGGATCGAGAATGGTGAAACCGGATGTCAGCCCGACCAACTCCGCATGGCGGCGAAGCATCCGTGCAGCCAGCGCATGAAAAGTACCAAGCGCCCACCCTTCGACCGGCTGCCCCTCCAGAAGTCTGGAAACGCGCTCCTTCATCTCGAGCGCGGCCTTGTTGGTAAAGGTCACTGCCAGAATCTGCGATGGCCATGCCCGTCCGGTATGAATAAGGTGGGCCAGTCGCGTGGTCAAAACCCGTGTTTTTCCCGTCCCAGCACCGGCCAGAACCAGAACCGGACCGTCCATAGCCTCCACGGCCTCAAGCTGTTGAGCATTAAGCCCTTCAAAATAAGGGGGAGAAATAGGGGAACTCGGTGCGGTCATCATGCGGCTCAGAATAGGGTTTTTTATCAGAATTGCAAATGACAACGTCACCCCGTTTGCGTGTTCCACAGGAACACTTGCACGAATGGGATCCAGAAAAAACGGGGGGACTTTCCCTTCCTGCCGTTTTAGTCTAAGTAAAAGGAAGCCAAAGGAGACGTGAATGGCCCGTTTAGGAATGTTTTTTTCGGTATTGGTTCTGGCGTTGACGATACCCGTCATCTCGCATGCGGCACAACCTGTCGAGGTTCAGAAGGCCGAAGCCTATTTCGCTGGCCTCAAAACCGCCGAAGCCCGCTTCATCCAGACGTCCGCCAACGGTGTCCAGCAACGTGGAAAATTCTATCTCTCCCGCCCCGGAAAATTGCGGTTCGAATATGATCCGCCGAACAAGGATTTCGTCGTGGCCGACGGCCTCTTTATCTATTTCTACGATGGACAAATGAAACAACAATCCAACGCGCCGATCTCGCAAACTTTGGCCGACTTCCTGTTGCGCAAAAACCTGAATCTCGGGAAGGATTTGAAAGTGACCAAAATCATGCGCGGCGGAAATCTGGTCCAGATTTTTGTGGTCCAAAGGGAAGACCCTGCAGCCGGAACGCTGGTGCTGGGCTTTGACGAAGACAAGGATGGAAATTTCGGCCTGAGAAAATGGCGCATCATTGACGCGCTGGGCAATATCACCGAAACGGAATTGTTTGAAATCCACACCGGTGTCAAATTCAAGAATTCCGCATCCCTCTTCTCGTATCGAGATCCTGAGCCCAAAGGTTATAACAGGTAATCTTATTCCACGCGCGTTTTGCGGTCACTCAGTGAAGTGATGGTGGCGCTGTCAGGCGACTGAAATTCCGGTGCGGATAAAACGCGAGTGGGTGTCTCGATAGCTTCTGTTGCTGGCAATTCCTTACCACCCGTGGGAACTTCCAGTTCCCTGAACTTACGAAGCTGCGGCAGAATCTTTTGTTCCAGAGAACCAATGGCCTTGTTATAGCTTTCGACCGCACCGTTCAATCCGCGCCCTAACTTGCTCATATGATCACCGAACACACTCACACGGCTATAAAGCTCGGCCCCCAGATTGGCGACGTTGCGTGATTCTTCGGCAATGCGTTGTTGTTGCCACCCATACATCACGACACGCAAAAGACCCATAATGGTGGTCGGTGATGCCAGAATGATATTGGCCCGTGACGCCTCTTCCAGCAACGATTGATCCTGTGAAACCGCAAGGGAATAAAGACTTTCCGACGGCAGGAACATCACAACGAATTCCGGTGAATCGAATTGCTGCCAATAACTTTTGGCAGACAGGGCTTTCAAATGGTCGCGCACGCGTTGGCGAAAATGAACCAACGCGCGGTCTTGCTCTGCCGTGCCGCTTTCGTCCAGCATCTGCCAATACGGGTCGAGTGGCGTTTTGACGTCGATTACAATTTGAATGCCGTTGGGCAGCGTCACGATAAAATCGGGTTTTTGTGTGGCGCCATCGGCCATCACGGCCTTTTGAGTTTTGTAATGAACCCCTTCGACAAAACCGATCAACTCGAACGTGCGTTGCAATTGCATTTCGCCCCAACGCCCGCGTGCGGTCGGATTGCGCAACACATTGACCAGATTTTGTGTCTGCTCGCGCAGAAAACGTTGGTCTTCGGCAAAATTCTTGAGCTGCGCCTCAAGTCCGGCGCCAGCTTTACCCAGAGTTTCGATCCGCAACTCCATATCTTTAAGGCTCTTGCCAATCGGATCGACCAGATCGGCAATGGATTTCTGGCGCCGCTCCAGATCAAACGCCCCGTCCATCTGCGCTTGTTTGAGTTTTTCGGCGGCCAGCACCAGAAACTGGTCTTGGGATTTAATCAGGGAGTTTTGGGCGACTTCGTCAAACAACCGCCCCATGTCCCGCGCGCGGGAAATCTTGGGCCACATTAGGACAAAAAGAAGCAAAACCCCGCCTGCAAAGCCGATCCCGAGAGACACCAGATCAAGTGACAAATCAAAAGACATATCGCATCATTCCTAACCGGCCCTATTAAACCATTCCGTTCGGCAATTTACCATGATAAACTAGGATTATGAGCACACGAAATCAAAACGGAAATGCGTTTCTTTATATCCTGATTGCTGTCATCCTCTTTGGCGCCTTGATGTTTGCCATTTCGCGATCACAGGATAGTGACGACTCATCCACGGAACTGGATGAGGGGCGGGTAACGGTATCCGCCAACGAAATTTTGGGCTATGCGGCCTCTGTGACCAATGCGATTTCCCAGATGCAGGCGGCAGGCGCCCAGAACAGTGATATTGATTTCATCATGCCATTCGAAGCCACCTTTAACGACCCCCCGACGATATCCAAACTTTTTCATCCCGATGGCGGCGGACTGAATTACAAAACCCTGCCGACCAACGCGATTGAAGACGACTCGGCTGGCTTGGATCCCAGCTATTATGTCGGGCGATTTAATTCGGTCGAATGGACGCCGTCCACAACACCGGACGTCCTCTTTGTGGCTTACGAAATCACAACCCCCGTGTGCGAAGCACTTAATCTTAAGCTTCGTAATGACGCAACAATACCGACCGTTGGTGGCGACACACTCGATAACTTGTTTATCGACGACCGCCTGCATGCCGGAAGCAACGCCGATTTTGAGATCGCTAATTGTGCGGATTGCGAGGAAATCCCGGCCCTGTGTGTACAAAATGCGGCTGGAAAAAAATTATTCTATTCCGTTCTCGAGGCGGAATAAATCAGATCAGGGTCAGAACCATTTCCCGCAATTCCTCGATCCCGTTATTTTTCCATGAACTGACCGGATAGGCCTCGGGAAATGCCGCTGGGTGTTTTTTGATCTTTGTCTCGACATCCTGTTTAACCTTCTCGAGATCAGACGGTTTAGGCTCGTCCGACTTAGTCAAAATGATGCGATAGGAAACTGCGGCCTTGTCGAGCATCTGCATCATTTCAAGATCGTTCTCTTTCAAACCGTGCCGACTGTCGATCAACAAAAAGACAACCCGCAGATTGGGACGCCCCTTGAGATAATCGCGCAGAACTTCGTTCCAGTTTTTCTTGAGAGTTTTGGAGACCTTGGCATACCCGTAACCCGGCATATCAACCAGCCAGAAATGCCCGCCGACATCAAAGAAATTGAGCTGCTGCGTGCGCCCCGGCGTGTGCGAAACGTGGGCGATCTTGCGGCCCATCAAAGCGTTGATCAGCGACGATTTCCCGACATTAGACCTGCCGGCAAAGGCAATCTCCGGAATAGCACTAGGGGGCAATTGCACCAGATCGGCAATGCCGAGTTTAAAATCGCAAGGCCCAGAAAAAACCTGACGGATAAAAGTAGGCGAACTCATGAGGATTTCTGCTCCGTTTTAGTCGCTTCCTCTTCCTGCTCTTTTTGCACAGCTTCCAGAACTTTCTCGGTTTCCTTCTGCTGGGAATCACGGTGCTCCTTCGCACCTTCAGGGTCGATCAGGTAAATCGGAACACCCATCGACCGCATGATGATCGCTTGCTGGACGACGGAAATCAGGTTCGAGAACGCCCAGTAAATGACGAGACCCGACGCGAAGCGTGATAGCATATAGGTCATGATCCACGGCATGTAATTGGCGATATCGCGCTGGATCTGGTCTTGCGGCGGCGGGTTAAGATGCTTTTGGAATAACAGCATCAATAGCATTGCAATCGACCACGGCCCGACATGCGCGAAACTCGGAACGTCATACGGCAACAACCCGAACACGTTGAAAATCGACAGCGTATCCATCGCCGACAGATCGTGAATCCATCCGAAGAACGGCGCATGGCGCATTTCAACGGCAATCGAGATCACCTTATAAACGGCAAAGAAAATTGGGATTTGTAACAGGAGAGGAAAGCATCCGGCCATCGGATTGACCCGCTCGGTCTCATACAGTTTGATGAGTTCCTGCTGCATTTTTTGCTTGTCGCCGCTGTACCGCGCCTTGATCTCTGCCATCTTCGGCGACACTTTACGAAGTGCCGCAAAAGAACGGTACGACTTGTTGGCGAGCGGGAAAATAGCTGCGCGCACGGCAATCGTCAGCATGATAATCGCAACCCCAAAATTTCCAACAAGACTGTTGAAGAAAATCAGAACGATATAAAGCGGCTTGGTCAGGAAATAGAGAACGCCGAAATCAATCGCCAGATCAAAATGCCTCAAAGCCAGTTGGTCGCTATAAACATTCAAGAGAGAAAGTTTTTTGGCCCCGACAAAAATATGGGTCGTGTCTTCAATGGTCTTGCCGCTCTTGGCAATTTTCTCGGAACCACGGGCATCGACCTGATAAAGTGTCAGCTCGGGCTTCTCCATATTGGGAACCGATTGAAAACGAAATGTGTGTTCGCTCAACTGCGCGGGGATAATCGCGGACAGCCAGTATTTCTCGCCGAAGCCGATCCACCCGTTCAACGCGGTAAAGGATTGTGAAGGTTCGTCTTCCATATCGGAATAGGAAATTTCGTGCATCTTGTCGCCGACATAGCCAAGTGGCCCTTCATAGGCGATGCCGCCCTCATAACCTTTGGGAATTCCGCGCCGTGTCAGCGAAGCATAAGGGAAGAAGGAAAGGTCTTTGCCGCTATTGTTGATGACGCGCTGGGTCAAAGTGATCATGAAATGATCGTCGATCTCGTAGGTCTTTTCAAAAACAAGACCTTGACTGTTCGACCATACAAGAGTGACGGGAGAGTCTTTGGTCAGAGTCGAAGGCCCTTTGACTTGCCAGAGCGTATCTGCATCAGGAAGTTTGACAGTCGCATCGCTCGCCAACCAACCGCTTTCGGTGTAATGGGATCCGTCCGATCCCGAAGGCGACATCAAAGCGACATAATCGGTTTTCTTGAGATCTGTATAGAAATTTTTGAGAACGATGTCATCGACCCGCCCGCCCTTGAGCGAAATCGACCCGCTAAGTTCCGGAGAATCTATTGTAACGCGTTTGACTTCACTCAAACGCTCGTCACGCGGCAGAATTTTTTCCGCGTCATTGACAATATTTGCCTCCGGCGCAGCCTTGGCGGCCAGCTCGCGCGCTTGTTGGACGGCTTCAGCCCGTGGTGCGAGGACCAGCTTGTCGAACGCAAACCAGATCATCATCGACAGGGCAATGAAAATAATCAGATTGCGCTTGTCTTGCGGGTGCATCCCCTGTTGGGATTGTGGCGAATTCTGCGGAGGCTGAGGAACGGTCATTCTTCGTCTTTCTGATCAAATTTTACTTGGCCCTTCTTATAGCGGAAGAGGTCGCTCCACGCAAACGGGTCTGGTACAGGGTCGGTCCACGGCCCGCTGCTCCACGGGGCGCACCGCATAATCCGCCACAAGCTTAATGCCAGCCCCTTCAGGAACCCGTGCTTTTCAAAGGCTTCCTCGGCATAATGCGAACAGGTTGGGTGAAACCGGCACTGATTTCCCATCCACGGGGACAGGATCAGGCGATAAAGCCGGATCAGGAATTGCATGGCAGGGACAAGCGGATTACGAACCATTTTTCAGCAAATTCAGCCGTTTCAGACACCAGATCATATCGCGCTTCAGTGCGTCGGCTTCAAGGGTTGCGGCCTCTTTCCGCGCCACGATCATGTAATCCTGCCCTGAAACGGCATGACGGGGCAGGATTTCAAGCGCCACGGCCTTCAGGCGGCGGCGCATCCGGTTGCGCTCCACGGCGCTTTTGGCAGTTTTCTTGCTGGCAATCACGCAAAACCCGATTTTATCGCTAGGGAAGGTGGCGGGGGCAGCCTGCATTGCAAATCCCTTGGAAACCCAGCGGGTTTTGGTTTTGCGCAGGGAATCAAAAGCCGCCTGCGTTATCAGGCGGCTTGTTTTATCCATATCGTCTCGTGTCGCTTGCAAGGCATCCTCCAAGCGGGTGAGATGGGATTAGGCGCTCAGGACGCGACGGCCCTTGGCACGGCGGCGGGAGAGCACTTTGGCTCCGTCGGCGGTTGCCATACGGGAGCGGAAACCGTGGCGGCGCTTGCGAACCAGACGGCTGGGCTGATAGGTACGTTTAGTCATAATACTTCTCCAAAAACTTGCGTCTTACAATCAATCTTGAATTCCGAAGGGCTTCTATAGAGAATTTGGCAGGGAGAGTCAATCAACTTATCCACAAAAAGACCAAATTCCGGCCATTAACCTCTTTTCAACCAAAAAATGCTTTTCTTTTCATAGTCGTTCGCCTATTTTGAACGCAGAATTTGTCCAATTTCTCAAGGATTTTCAATGTACGAAGACAATAACTGGAACGCCGTCCTCGGCGAAGAGCTTGAAGGCTTTATTTCCCAGGTTTCCCCGATTGATGGCAAATATCAGGCAACAGCGGCCACAACCGAAGTTTCTTGGCGTCAGCTGCCTTTTTACGACAATGTCGTTTTGATCCGCCTGAAAGACCGCAGCTGGGGCAAACCCAAACTGGCAATTTATTATCTGGCCGATCAGGGGACATTGTACCGCCTGAACGGCACATCGCCCCCCATTCACGAAGTGAATGCAAAATCGACCATCCGCATTACCGACGATAATGTTCTCGAATATCTACGCTTTTTCTGCTTTTTCGTTCGTGGTGAAGAAGGCCCGTTCCTGATTGCCGAAAGCATGGATGACCCATACGTACCAAAGGATATGGACCCGAAAACCAAGGCTGTGATCGAAGGAACCGTCCGCCCTGCAAGCTACGAAGGCCGCAACGAACAGGGCTATTTCCTCTGCGATGCCGTGGTCTATTATTCGAACGCCTTGTTCATTGCGAACTTTGCGGTTCAGCCGACGGGCATGATTGAAATGCTCAGTGATGAACCAATCGCCGCCGACCTTCCGGTCAAAGTGGATGCACCGGTGACCTAAGAAACCGGATGTCGGAAACAGAAAAAATTCTACTGATAACAATGGGCGGCACAATCGATGCCGCCCTTTATCCTGAAGAAGACCATCTTTATCCCGCAAAAGCCACCATGACCGACCATGACCATGTCGGAAATATGGTTGAGGAAATTTGCAAGGGAGCTTACGCAGTTGAAACAATCCGTATCTGCAAAAAAGACAGCAATGATATAGACGATACTGACCGCACCAATTTGGTTGGCGCAATTCGCAATGCTGATGGATTCGGACGCATGATCGTCACAATGGGAACGGACCGGATGCGCGAAACCGCACTTGATCTGATATCAAGAAATCCAGCCCTCCTTTGTCCAGTCGTATTCACGGGTGCAATTTGGCCGTTGGCCAACGGTGAAAAATCGGATGGCCGCCGAAATCTGGAACAGGCGATTTTTACCAACCCCGATTTGAAAAGCGGAATCTATATCGCCATGGGTGATGTGTTCGCCCCAGCATCGCTGGTGCATAAGGATTTCGAAAACAAAAAATTCGTAATTAAGGTTGACGCGAAAGCTCTGTAAGCGTTTCGGCCACTTGCTCGACGGCCCAGTCGATTTCGTCGCGCGTGATAATCAAAGGCGGGGCAAACCGCACGGTGGTCTCATGTGTTTCTTTGCACAACAACCCACGCTCTTTTAGTTTTTCACAAACAGTCCTTGCCCGCGCATGCGCCGGATCAATCTCCATCCCGATCAGCAACCCCTTGCCACGCACCTCTTTGATAAGGGGACTTTGAAGGGCGTTCAGTTTCGATTTCAAAATCTCGCCCAACTCATGCGACCGTTCCGAGAGTTTTTCGTCCTTCATAATGGCCAGCGCCTCAAGGCCAATAGAGGCCGCAATCGGGTTCCCGCCGAAGGTTGATCCATGGCTTCCGGGTTCAAACACATCCATCACGTCTTTGCGCGCCAGAAACGCCGACACCGGATACACTCCGCCGCCCAAAGCTTTGCCGAGCGTCAAACCATCAGGTTTATCAATCTCGTGCTGATAACAAAAATCCTTGCCCGTGCGTGCCATACCTGTCTGGATTTCATCCAGAATAAAAAGGACATCATTCTTTTTGCAAATTTCCTGCGCGCGTTTCAGAAAACCGCCCGGTGGAACGATAATCCCCGCTTCACCTTGAATAGGCTCGACCAGAAACGCACAAGTATCAGGTGTAATCGCAGCCTCCAAAGCGTCCGCATCCCCGTAAGGAATTATATCAAACCCGTCGGGAAATGGACCGAATCCATCGCGGTACAAAGGCTCCGACGAAAACCCGACAATCGTGGTGGTGCGTCCGTGGAAATTATGCTCGGCAACAATAATCTGTGCTTTGTCTTTGGCAATGCCTTTGACGCGGTATCCCCACCGCCGCGCGGCCTTGATCGCGGTCTCGACCGCCTCCGCGCCCGTATTCATCGGCAGGGCTTTGTCCATCCCCGTGACGACACAAAGCTGCTCGACAAATTGCCCCAGAATCTCCGTATGAAATGCCCGTGACGGCACATCCAGTGTCTGCGCTTGTTTCATCATGGCATTCAAAATACGCGGGTTCGAATGGCCTGCGCTCACGGCACTATAGGCCGACAGGAAATCGAGATATTTGTTGCCGTCCGTATCCCAGACCCAAACACCTTCGCCGCGCGCCAGAACGACGGGGAGCGGGTGATAATTTCGCGCCATAAAGCGGTTTTCGCGGTCGATAATGCCCTGAACTGTCATAACAAACTCCCTCTCTTTATATTGTCCGTTTTTTTGGGACAAAGAACAAGTGATCTCTGGTTTTTTTATGCTGCATTGCCTAAAGTGCGGACATGTCCACAAAAGAAAAAACACTTTATCTGGTCGATGGATCGGGATTTATTTTCCGCGCTTATCATGCTCTCCCCCCTTTAACGCGTGGGGACGGAACCCCTGTCGGCGCAGTGATGGGTTTTTGCAATATGATCCACAAATTGCTGACGGGTCACCCTGACGCGCGAATTGCGGTGATTTTCGACGCAGCGCGCAAAAACTTCCGCAACGATATCTATCCGGCCTACAAAGCCAACCGCCCGCCGCCCCCCGAAGATTTGATCCCGCAGTTCCCGTTGATCCGCGAAGCCTCCGAAGCGTTTGGCCTGCCGACATTGGAAATGGAAGGGTTTGAAGCAGATGATCTGATTGCGACCTATGCCAAGCTCGCACGCGATCAAAATATCGAGGTTCTGGTTGTCTCGTCCGATAAGGACTTGATGCAATTGGTCCGTGAAGGTGTGTCATTAATGGACCCGATGAAACAGATCAGGGTCGGTCACGATCAGGTGATGGAAAAATTCGGTGTCCCACCTGAAAAAGTGATCGACGTTCAGGCGCTATGTGGAGATTCGATTGATAATGTACCGGGCGTACCGGGCATCGGCGTCAAAACAGCAGCGCAATTAATCACCGAATACGGAACACTTGAAAATCTGCTGTCGAAAACGGAAGAAATAAAACAACCCAAACGCCGCGAGTCGCTTGAAACCAATGCCGATCTCGCGCGTATCTCCAAACAACTGGTCACGCTTAAAGATGATGTTCAGGTCGAAGTTGCGGTGGATGACCTGAAACCGTCCCATCCCTTTTCACAAAATCTCAAATCCTTTTTGGAACATCAGGGATTTAAATCGCTGTTGGCACGGATTAAATTTGAGGAAGAATCCATTCACCCCCATCCTGACCTTCCCCCGTCAAGGGGGAAGGAATCTTGCCCTCCCCCCTTGCGGGGGAGGGTTGGGTGGGGGGGTGATGCTGCTCAATATAAATTAATTCTATCAGCATCCGAGCTTGAAAGCTGGATCGAAGACGCAAATGAAACGGGTCTTCTGGCGTTCGACACCGAAACCACGGGCCTGACGCCTGCGATGGCGGATCTGGTTGGGATTTCACTTTCCACCCGTGCGGGCCGCGCCTGTTATATTCCGCTTGCGCACGGCAAGAAAACCGATCTGTTGTCGATGGACAGCGGCAACGGTTTCCCGCCGCAACCGGATGTGAAAGAGATTGGAAAAATCCTCGCTCCTGTCTTTGCCGACCGGTCGATTGTCAAAATCGGTCACAACGCCAAATTTGATCTGCAGATGATTAAAAAGGCAGGGATTGAAACCATTCACCCGCTTGAAGACACGATGTTGCTCTCCTATGTGCTCGACGGCACGGCGCACGGCCATGGCCTCGATGAACTCGCGATGCTGATGTGCGGTCACAAAATGATTTCCTACGACGAAGTCACAGGTACAGGAAAATCACGAATCTCGTTTGCTGAAGTTCCGCTTGATAAAGCCTGCGATTACGCCGCCGAAGACGCCGACTTCACATTTCGTCTCTATGAAATTTTAAAACCGCGGATCGCGCCGGGAAAAATGGCGCGTGTTTATGAAGACATCGAACGCCCGCTTGTGCCGGTTATTGCGGATATGGAAGAAAATGGCATTAAAGTTGATCCAAATATTTTGCGTCAACTCTCGCAAAATTTTGCCGACCGTCTGTTGAAACTTGAGGAAGAGATTCATAAAGAGGCAGGTCACCCCTTCAATATCGGGTCCCCCAAACAATTGGGCGTGGTCCTGTTTGAAGAAATGGGATTGAAAGGGGGCAGCAAAACCAAAACCGGCGACTGGTCGACCGCGGCGGATGTTCTGGAGGGATTGGCCGAAGAAAACCCGTTCGCCCAGAAAATTCTCGATTGGCGTCACCTCTCCAAACTCCGCTCGACCTACACCGAAAGCCTCCAAAGCAACATCAATCCGAAGACCGGACGCGTCCATACCTCTTTTTCCATGGCTTTGACCAATACAGGGCGTTTGTCATCCTCCGACCCGAATTTGCAAAATATCCCGATCCGTACCGAGGAAGGCCGCCTGATCCGCACCGCTTTTGTGGCCGAGAAGGGCCATGTCCTGCTCTCCGCCGATTACAGCCAGATCGAGCTGCGGCTGGTGGCGGAATTGGCTGGGATCGAGGCGCTGAAAACCTCATTCCTGAAGGGCGAGGATATTCACGCTCGTACAGCCTCCGAAGTCATGGGAATTCCATTGGAGGATATTACCCCCGATTTGCGCCGCAAGGCCAAAGCCATCAATTTTGGAATTATCTATGGAATCAGCGGGTTTGGGCTGGCCAAACAGCTTGATTGTCCGGTCTCCGAGGCGTCCGCGTACATCCGCACGTACATGGAGCGTTTTCCGGAATTGAACGCTTTTATGGAGAAATCCAAGGAAGAGGCCCGAAAATTCGGGCATGTGAAGACAATTTTTGGCCGAAAATGTGTGATCTCCGGAATTTCCGAAAAAAATCCCGCTCGCCGCAATTTTGCCGAACGTCAGGCCATTAACGCCCCCCTGCAGGGAACGGCCGCAGACCTGATCAAACTGGCCATGATCCGTGTGGATCGGCTGATCAAAGGGGAAAAACTCCCCATGAAGCTCTTGCTTCAGGTCCATGACGAACTGGTTCTGGAGGTTCCCGCCGACCGCGCTGAAGAAATGGCGGCCCTGATCAAGGGGGAAATGGAAAAAGTTGCCGCTTTTTCTGTCCCTCTTAAGGCGGAGACCGGATGGGCGGAAAATTGGGCCGATGCCCACTAGAAACGCACCGGAAACAAGATTTCGGGCGATAAAAACTTTCTGTTTTATTTTCCGTGTGTTATCCTGAAAGAGGTGTCTAAAAATAGTCTCTTGGGGATAGGTCGGGGTATGTGTTTCTCTCCATCTGGAATCGCAAATCTGTTGCGCAGAAAACTGGCTCTTGTGGCCATTGTGTCTGTGCTGCTCGTTCCGGCCAGATCTTGGGCGGCTGGGACCAACTATAACATTCTTCCTTATTATAACCCCGCCTGTAACTGCTGCATTCTGGTCGGACAAATCATGCATGAGATATTCTGGGGAACTGGCATTTGGACGGGGGATGACTTCCAGAATGATTTCTACATGGATGAAATGTACACCAAAAAATTTCTTCCGACCTTTCAGCAAATGGCCGATCAGATGCGCGATGCCGTGATCACCAATGCCATGATGGTTGGAGCTTTTCTGGATGGTCAGGCTGAAAATTTTGCCTTGGCAAGTGTTCAGAAATTGAATGCGAAAGCAATAAAAGACTATCAGGTCAGCGACCAGATTTGCCGTTTTGGAACGGTGAGCAGATCTTTGGCTCTGAGCGACGATAAAACGCGCACGGTCAAACTGGCATTGATGGAACAGGTTCAGAACCGCCAGCTGATGAAAAACAACATGGCATCCGGTGTGGCCGCCGGCAAGGGGGCGACGATCGGGCGTTCTGCGGATAAAAAAGCGCGTTGGGACCAGTTTAAGAAAAAATTCTGTGACAAAAACGATATTGGCGGAACATTGAGCAATCCGGCCTCACCTGAAAAATGCGCGGCTGCATCGGATGTTCAACAAAACCGGGATATTGATATGACGAGAACGCTGGACGCTCCCGCAAATCTTGAGCTGGATTTCCCGACGAACGCCGCAAATCTCAGCAACGACGAAGAAAATGTCATCGCTTTGGGAAATAATCTTTATGCGCACAATCTGGCTATGAATCTTAGCGCATCCGATTTCAATGCTATGGCGCTGAAGGCCAATGATGGCCAAACCAGAAAGCTTCTGGATTTTCGTTCGGTTATTGCCAAACGTTCGGTTGCCGCGAACTCTTTTGCTGCCATTGCCGCGATGAAAGCGCAAGGTGGGCCGTCTTCGAAAACTTATTTGGAGGCTCTGGCAAAAGAGCTGGGGTTGGCGAACGTAAAAGAAATTGATGCGCTGGTCGGCAATAACCCCAGTTACAACACCCAGATGGAATTCCTGACCAAACGCATGTACCAGTCTCCGAATTTCTATGCCAACCTTTATGATACGCCCGCTAACGTCGAGCGTGAAGAAACTGCGTTGGGGGCCATCGGCCTGATGCAGGACCGTGATATATTTGAGAGCCTGCAACGTTCGGAAATGCTACTTTCGACGTTGCTTGAAATCTATGTGACGCGCGAACAGGATCGTTACTTCAACAAGGGGCAGAAATAGAATGAAGAAACCGTCCCGTAAATTCGGCAATATTTTGCTGGCCGCTCTTGTCGGCGTGATGGTGCTGATGTCTTCTGGTGATGCCTACGCATGGAAATGCAAGTGTTGTAACTGTATCTGCCCGTGGTTTCTGAACTGTTGTAAAAAGCCCAGCACAAAAAATATCATTGAGTTCGCGTTTGATGATTATCGTACTTTTTTCATCATGGACTCATTCTATAAAGACCAGTTTGAAAAAGAAGGTCTGCAGCCAATGGCTGATCAGTGGCGCGATTTCTTTACAACTCATGCGATGATGGTGGGGGCGTTTCTTGATGGCTATGCTGCGGACGCCGCACAGGCCAACGTACAATCGCTGAACGCAAATACAATTCGCGATTATCAGGTGAGTGATCAGATTTGCAAATTCGGGACCTTGGCTCGTTCGTTGGCGGGAACAGATTCCCGTTTAAGCGCCCAGCAAATGGTTATGAGTGAGATTGCCCTGGCTCGGAATATCGGTACGGTGGGTGGCATCGCTTCGTCGGGGCGGGGTCAGGATAACCAGAATCGTCTGTACGGGTTCATGGAGTATTATTGCGACGGAAAAGACAATAACAATGGTCTGGGGTATTTTTGTAAGGCGGCAGGTTCAACCCGGGATGTTGAATATAACCGCGATATTGATTTCACCAGAACAATTGACGATCGCTCGACCTTGAACGTCGATCTGACGAATAATACGCTCTCTCGCGATGAAAAAGATGTCGTCTTTCTGGGGCATATGCTCTATGGCCACAGACAGGACACAAAACGCGCGCGCGACGCGGAAATCAAAGCTTCGGGCGGAGCTGAAAAATATCTTCTGACACGTTCTGTTGCCGCCCGCCGCTCCGTTGCCGAAAACACCTACAATGCTATTGTGGCGATGAAAGCTGCTGGATCGGGATCGTCCAAAGCATATATCACGGCTATGTTGACCAGTTTGGGAATGTCGGCGAAAGAGATTTTAAAATATACCAATGGCGCCTATTTGGGGGCAACGCCTTATGCCGGAATTGATGATGCGGTTTCGCCCAGTTACTACACGCAAATGGAAATCCTGACCAAACGTCTTTATCAGGACCCGACCTTTTATGCCAACCTGATGGACACCAAGGCCAACGTGAAGCGGACTTCGACGGCAATGGACGGACTGTCATTGGCGCAGGATCGGGATATTTTTAAATCAATGGCGCGATCGGAAATGCTGCTGGCGCTTCTTCTTGAGCTTGAATCAGGAAAAAGAAGCGATGAGATCAGTGCGCAAACCAGTCAGATAATAGGGCAGCCGTAAGGAGATGGTCATGAAAAAGATGGGCTTCGGAAAAAGCAAATGCATTGGCAAGAGTTGGGGGTATATAATAACCCTTGCGACCATTCTGTTTGGAGCCATGCCGGTTTCCGATGCGCGCGCCTGTGGAAGCTGTACCGATTGTAATACATGGTCCAAATTTGTAACTCAGGAAATGAATCTTCATGAGCAATGGATGATTAATGAGTGGTGGACGAAATATGTATTGGTTGCGATGCAAAGTTACACTGATCAGGTTCGTGATGCTGTAATTACCAATGCTATGATGATCGGTGCCTTTCTGGATGGGGAAAGTGAGCTGAACAGCCTTCGTACGGTTCAGGAACTCAATGCCGGTACGATCAAGGATTACACGGTCAGCGACTCCATTTGTAAATTCGGAACGCTTTCCCGCTCTCTGGCCGCATCTCAGGGGCGTGCCAAAGGAACCCAGATTGTTCTGGCCGAAAGGTCCCAGAATCGTCAATTGGGCCAGAAAAACATGGCATCCGATCAGGGGGGCACACGGGACCGTATCGCCAGATACAAACAGTTTATCAAGAATTTCTGTGACCCTGGTGATTACGGGAATGCCATGCAGAAAATTTGTACGGCGGCTCCACCGGATAAAACCCGCAACCTTGATATCAACTACACGCGTTTAATTGACACCAAAAAGACGCTGGATATTGATTTTCTCTCCGGCGCAGCAAAAGCAAAGCCAAGTGACGACGAGAACGCAGTAATCGCTCTGGCCAACAACTTGTACGCACACGATGTTTTAGACCGGATTAAATCGGAAGATCTGAAGCAGACGAGCGTCACGGACAGCAGATCGACCTACCTCGACCAGCGCTCGATTGTTGCCAAACGTTCCGTGGCGGAGAACTCGTTTAACGCTATCGTCGGTATGAAGGCATCCGGCGCGACGTCGTCGCAGGCCTACATGAAAAACGTTTTGACCCAACTGGGTTTGAGCGCAGCCGACGCTAAAAAATATTTGGGGAATCAGGATAAGCCGAGTTACGACGCCCAGATGGAAATCTTGACCAAGAAACTGTATCAGGACCCTGCCTTCTACGCCAATTTGTATGACACGCCTGCCAACGTCGAGCGTCAATATGCAGCCCTGCAGTCTTTTGGACTGATGCAGCGACGCGATATTTTTGAAACGATTGTACGGTCGGAAATGTTGTTATCAATGATTCTTGAAATGGAAATTTCGAAATATCAGGATGACATCCAGAACCGCCAGAATAAGAAATAACAACAAGAGATAATGTTGCAAACGATTTGACAGTGATGATTTAATGAAATTGCACGGCTTTGAACAAAAAAGAAAACATAAATCAGGACGCGCCCTGAAATGGGTTGCGGTCTTTGGGGTGTTGATGCTTGCTTGCGCAGGAGGCAAGGGCGAAGCGGCTTCTGTTCCCGACAACCAGAAGGGCTGGCTAGAAATCCGCGGGTCCGGTGTAGCCCCCTCATCTCAAATCTCTTTGGTAACGGGTGGTAAGAACAGCATCGTTACTCGGTCGGACAAAGATGGCCAGTTTGCCTTTGAAAAGCTCGGCTATTATTCTTTTGTTCCCCTATCCTTCCGGCTTGAAATCCCCGAATATAAAAGTGAATTGGTTTCCGTAGGCCAGTCCAGCCTGACATTTGATTTTGACCCGAAAAGGTCATCTGTTGCGATGCACGGAAAAATTTCGGCGGCGGGGAGCGTTGTTCTGAACGTTGACGGCGTAAACTCCCAATCGCAGGTCACAGGTCTTGATGGGAATTTCTTTATAAAGACCCGCACCCCTCTGGGATTGGCGGATGGCGTGTCGACAACGATGGCCAACATCATTAATGTCGGGGAATCGTGCTGTCCCAGAACTCTGGTTCCAGCTCCACCGATCCAGCTCTCTGTTTCCAGCGTGGCAGTGCCATCAGCTCCGCCTCAGAACCAGCCGGCACTGCCGTCTGCCTTGCCTTTGAGCCCCGCCCCTGCAACGGGCAAAACGCCGACCTATCTGGCACCGGCTAGCCCCCAGCCTCAATCGCAACCTGAGGAACCGGAGCATAAAAAAGAACAACCCAAGAAAAAAATCCCGTACCTCGTAACGGGTTCGGTACAACAGGAATTTTATATCAAAGCAGAAAATATGACCGCAGCCATCTCGTTCGGCAGCGGTGATTACGACGCCACCTATGTTGGCGGATTCAAAAAACTGGCAGATCAGGTTCGTAATGCTATTATCACTAACGCCATGGCAATTGGCGCATTTCTGGACGGGCGCGCAGAGTTGAACGCTCTGGGAACCGTACAAAAACTGAATGCCCGGACGATCAAGGATTACACGGTCAGCGATTCCATTTGTAAATTCGGAACCCTGTCCCGCGGATTGCCCGGAACCGATTCTTTGGTTGAAGCCAACAAACAGGCTTTTGGCAAAATTCTTCTTGATCGCAATGTGCAATCCACAGAAACGATATTTGCCGAGGCAACCATGGGGGCGGTGAGCGAGGCCAAGGACTTTAAGGTAAAATACTGTGAAGGTGTCGACAGTAACTCGGGTCTAGGCGCCTATTGTGCATCAAGTAAGGCAAAGCCGGATGAATTCTTTAACCGCGACCTTGATTATACGCGCGGTTTTGATGTGCCTCTGACCTTGGATGTGAATTATACCGACGGCAACACCCTGACCGATGATGAAGAAAAGACGCTGGCTCTGTTTCACATGCTCTCGCGCCGCGATCCTCAGTATAATTCAAGCGGTGGCCTTTTTAAAAAGCAGGAAAAAACTGACGACTTCCAGAATCTCCATCAGGATATGGCCGTTCGCCAACTAATCGGAAATACCTTTTCCAACATGGTGGCGATGAAAGCAAAGGGAACGGCGGCATCGGGATCCTATATGAAGAATGTTCTGGTCCAGATGGGCCTGTCTGCGGCGGATGCCCAGAAACTGGTTGGAAACAATCCGAGCTATTTCGCCCAGATGGAGATCCTGACCAAAAAACTGTATCAGGACCCGACCTTCTTCGCCAACCTCTACGATACCCCCGCGAACGTTGCGCGGCAAAGGGTGGCGATCAAGGCGATCAGCTTGATGCAGGATCGTGACTTTCTTGAATCTTTGAAGCGCCGCGAAATGCTGCTCTCCGAACTTCTGGAGATCAGGCTGCGCAAGAAAGCTCAGGAAGAAAATCTGGCGGGCGTAACCAATTAGGTTAGGGAAGCTTGATTTCCCCAAACGCAATCGGTCCGTTATCCTGTCTCTCCAGAATCACAACAAGTCCGGCGGCATTCTCTGAAGGAGTCCAGTTAAAACTGTAATCGCGCTCATCTCCAAGCCAGTTATCAAGCGGAATCACTTTGGACACAATGTGAAGATACTCGATATCCATACCTTCGTTCGGCCCCGTCTTGATCGGTGATCTGACAGGTTTGAGATATTCGACCAGCTTGACCATGACATGATCGTCGAACCCTTTCAGTCTTCCAAGTTTCATCGCTTGAAGATGAAAATGATAACTGTCTTTCTTTTCCCCATTGGCAATGTCCAGAAAAATCAGCGGAGCGGTGTCCTTGAGTGCGGACAGAACGTCTCCATACATATATCCTTTGACCAGCGCCCGCCCGTTAACAACCATCTCCGGCGTATATCGGGGGGCATGGTTGATAACGGAATAAAACAAATGACGGTCGTAACTGTCTTTTATGGCGTACGGATTGTCGGTGACAACATTCAACGCGTTGACGTGGTAATCCAGCCCTGTAATCCGGGTCTTCCGGATCAGATCGTTAAACAAATGATCGGCAGGCGGGCAATACATACACCCTTGGTCGGAAAAAAGTTCAAGCAGGATGGGGTGATCCTCGACCTCTGCGGCGATGTCACGGTTCCCGAATGGCCAGCTATATCCGAAAATCGGGGTTTTGCGCCCATCCGCAGCGGAAACGGGAGAAATAGAGAAAAGGACAACCAGTCCAGATAAAATAAAGCAGGTGACATTCTTCATGGAAAAAGAGTATCAGGAACTTTTCTGGGACGCTATCCCCGAACGCTTTGCTTTTCCACTTGAAGCAAAAACAATCCCGTCGTACAAACCTTCATGCAAAAAGAACTCCCCGTCTCGTGGCAGGAAATTCATGTTCTTGCCAAAAAACTTTCCCTCCGCCTCAAAGAAAGCGGAAAGCAGTGGGATCGCATCATCGCCATTGCCCGCGGTGGCATGGTTCCGGCCTGTCTTCTGGCTTACGAACTGGATATACGTGTGGTCGAAACGATCAGCATCAAAAGTTACGATTTCCAGACCCAATCCGAAGCTGTGCTTTTGTCGGCTCCCGAAGATCTGGGAACTGGACAGGGCTGTCTGGTAATTGATGATCTTTCGGATACGGGAAATACTTTCAGGTTTCTGCGCGGAAAACTGCCCGATGCGAGCTTTGCCTGCATCCATGTCAAACCGCAGGGGAGAGCGCAGGCAGATTTCTTTGTCGAGGAAGTGGCTCAGGATACTTGGATATTCCTCCCATGGGAAGATCAGGACTTCCCCCCCCACATCCGTGCCCAAATCGGCGTAGAGCTGCCTACCAACGAGTCTTAATGGAAAATTAAGCCCTCTGGCGTAATATGTTATATATAAATATATTATTTATATATAACATTATATATAGGAGTTTTTGATGGGGAGTTGGGTTCTGTTTCTGCTGGGCGGAGCGGCGGTGATTATCGTCGTCTATAACCGCATCGCAGCTCTATCCCACCGCCGACGTAACGCCTTTGCTGATATCGACGTCCAGCTTGAACAACGCTACAACACTATCCCGAACATGGTCGAGGTGGTCAAAGCCTATGCCGGACACGAGCATAAGGTTTTCAAAGAAATTGCTGAAGCCCGCGCAGCCACCAAAGACGCCTTCGGCGTTGGCGAAAAACGCTTCAAAGCAGAAGCCGTATTGGGGCAAGCACTAAATCACTTATACGCCGTTGCGGAAAATTACCCTGAACTCAAGGCCAATGAAAATTTCATGATGCTGCAACAGGAACTCTCCGATCTTGAAAACAAGATTTCGGCGGCCCGTCGCTTCTTCAACTCTGCGACGGCGGAATACAATACGGCAATCGAACAATTCCCCGGCAATATCATGGCCAGAATGTTTGGCTATTTTGAGGAACCCTATTTCCGCACTGACGGCGACAAAGAAGAAGAAATCAAAGCCATTCCAGAAGTTAAAATGGCTCCCGTAGAAAAGAAATAGAAAGAAGGATAATCACACCGCATGGCACTCTCGACGATAGGCCTCTCGACCTCGCGCTGGAATGCCCGCAATAAATCAATTGCGCTGATGGCTGTTTTTCCGGGGATCGTGCTGGTAACTGCCTATTGGCAGATTCGCTTCCTGACCTTCTATTTTGCTGATCGGTACGCGACAGACACCCAACCAGTTCAGCAAGCCGACTCATTATACTGGATACTGGCGCCCTTCATTGCCGTTGGTCTGATTGTCTGGTTCTACATGTGCCTCAAGGATCAGGATAAAATCATCGAGGGCCTTTTTCACGCCTACCAGATCGATCGCCGCGACAACCCCGATCTTTATAACATGGTTGAAACGCTTGCGATTCAGTTGGGCCAGCCGGTCCCTGAAGTTTTTATCATTCCGACCATTGCCAGAAACGCAATGGCCAGCAGCCTCTCTGATGGAACGGACCGCATCTATGTGACCTCTGGTCTGCTGGAATTTCTGGCCCACGACGAAGTCGAGGCGGTCATCGCCCACGAATATGGCCATATACTGAGCCATGACACGCGCTGGGTGGGCCTTTCAATCATTTTCACCAACCTTTTTTCCGGTGTCCCCCAATATTTCAAATCGGAAAACAAATTCGAAAGGTTGGACGAAGAAAAATCGCTTCGCCAGCTTGAGGTTTTTTTCTACAGCCTGCTTCTGTTTCCTATCTGGATTGGATATGCCGCCATTTCGGTGTTGCGGGTTTTCCTGCTGATTGAACGCGAACACGATGCGGATATGGCTGCCGTTCAGATCACCAAAAACCCCGACGCCTTGATGCGCGCTCTGATCCGCATCCACCGCCGCGCCCGCATTCCGTATGTTCCGAAAGATGTGATGTTCCTATGCATCGACAACCCACGTGGCGGGTTTTTTGCCACTCACCCGCGACTATTTGCACGCTTGCGGCATATTTCCCGCCTGACCCAGACAGAAATCCCGCAAATCGAGGAATCGAGTGAAGCTCCGATATACAAACGCTTCACCAAAAACAAACTGCTCCAGCGAACCTTCAAACCGTTCAAAAAGAACTGATCGCTACTGTGTTAGCAACTGCAACTGCGTGTCCGCAACGCGCGCAGGGTAGTATTTGAGTTGCCTGCTCCACCGGACGGCACCGACCCCTTGCCCTAAAATCAATCTGGTTACGGTTGGCGGGGCCCAGCTGGTATCAAGAGTTTTTAAAACACCGTCATAGGCGGCGTTCGCATTATTCAATGCTTGGGCCGCCGCAATTTTTCCACTTTCGGACACTGCCGAGGCATGGGAAAAGCCGCCCTGTAGGGCCGAGGTATTATACCCGTCGACGCCGCGGCTTGATCCGGTAAGATTATAAAATGCGTTCCACCTATTGTTGTTGGTTGTGTCATCTACACGCCAGAACATCGGGTAAGTCGTACCCCCTGCGCTATACCACGTTACATACTCGTAAAAAGCCCCGGAATTCTGGTTGTACCAAGCTCCGGTGGGAACCCTCAAATCATCCGCCTGTCGCGTCACAGCAGCATTTGTGGTTTGAATATAGGAGGTCGAGAAACGGCCCTGTTCCAATTGCGCTCCCCAGATATAAGCACCGGAAGAACCGTCCCCGAGATAGCTGGGATTTGTTCCGTGATAGGTTGAAGAATTGACAAGGTAGATATAAAATCCCGCGGTCCCGCTCGCTACGACATTGGCGGCGCAACGATACCAGCCATTAGGCAAAGCAGTTATCGAGGCGGATTTCAAAACAGTATTGGTGGCTCCTAAAGAAACCGTTCCGGTCTGTAAATCAAACACGGGGGCTTCATTGGCTGCTTGCAAACCTGCTCCGGCAAACTGGATATAGCGCCGTCCGTTATCTTTAAGAAAAACATTCAACGAATAGGCTGTCGAAACTGTCAGGGAGTTGCCGTCAAAAATATAATGCTGGGCGTTGGCCGCTGACTCTATAATGCGGTCGGCTGTCATGGTCCCGTCAGGAGCTGCCACGGCATCAGCAGTTACCGTCAGACCTGCTTTCGTCCACCACGCATTGTTCATTTGCTCTGAATATTTTGTGCTATTCGTCCTCTGTTCTTCGATCAGGATACCCTTGGCGAGGTGGGTGGTGGGGTCGTAGTCGAAACGTGGAACGTTATTTGAAACGGTTTGTAAATTTCCCGAAGAATCAAAATACGTCCCGAGCGAATTACGGGCATATGTTCCCCCTGCCGCGGTCAGGAAGGAAGGGAGCGTGGCATAATGCGTGCCGGAAAGGATGTAATCACTATTGATAAAATCCATCGACAGCGACGGGTAATCGACTTTGACGTTGGTGGTGTTGGGGGGGGTAAAGGTCAGGTTGGTAATCGCATTGCCGTTCAGGTCCGTAACCGTCCCGCCATTCAGGTCCAGCGGAGAGGAAACCGTAACCCCGTCAAGGTCGACATCCCCCTCCTGCGGCGTATAGGTAAAGGTCAGGGCCGATCCGCCCGAGCCACTCGCATAACTGGCATAACGGGTTACTCCGCCGACATCGACCGCAATCCGTGGGGTTCCGCCGCCCGTCCCGACAGTGACGGATTCTGACATATTGACCGTAAAGGAAAGGGGCGCAGACAGCGCAGTGAGGGGAGAAAAGAAAAGCGGGAAAGTTGCAAGAAAAACCATTGCGCCCTTTCGTACCCAAAACCCACTCATAAGAAATTCCCCTTCGAAACCCCCATCCTAGCCCCCTAGTCCGGAGGGTCAAGAAGGAAGTAAAATGATTGAAAAGATTATGAAAATAATAGATAAAAGAATCTCTTGATTCTCACGCCCAACCCTGTGTATAACTCCCCGTCCCCAACCGGACCTGTCTGGCTGAAATCGGCTGCCTCGACGGGCCATATACCAAAGTAACGGGGAGAGTAAAACCATTAAATAAGGAGAAGAAAATGCCGAAAATGAAAACCAAAAGCAGCGCAAAAAAGCGCTTCAAAGTGACCGGTTCGGGTCTTGTAAAGTTCAAGCCTGCCAAAATGCGTCACATGCAAATGAACAAACCCAAATCCATGAAACGTAAAGCCCGCGGAACATCCGTGCTGGCCGAAATGGACGGGCGCATCATTCTTGAAAACTTCATGCCCTATGCCCGCGGTAAGAAAAAAACCAGCCACAATCCGGCTCCGGTTGCTGTGGAATAGAAAAGAGAGAAGGAGATAAAAGATGTCCCGTGTTAAAAAAGGTTCCCCACGTGCCCACGCACGTCACGTTAAAATTCTGAAACTGGCCAAAGGTTACCGTGGTCGCTCTCACAATTGCTACCGGATCGCTCTGGAGCGTGTTGAGAAAGCCCTGCGGTACGCCTACCGCGACCGTCGCAATAAAAAACGCGACTTCCGCGCCCTGTGGATTCAACGTATCAACGCCGCCGCCCGTGAACACGGCCTGACCTATTCCCGCTTTATGGACGGCGTCCACAAAGCAGGCATTGCAGTTGACCGCAAAGTTCTGGCAGAATTGGCCGTGAATGACGCTGCCGCTTTCAAAGCGATTGTTGACCAGGCCAAAAAAGCTGTCGCTGCTTAATTGAGCGTAGAAATGAATTTGAAAAGCGGCCTCATCGGGCCGCTTTTTGTTTTCACTAAAGGAAATAGAAATGTTTGTTATTTTGCTCCACTACCTGAAACCGATTGAAGACGTGGAGCGTGTGGTTGTCCCGCACCGTGCCTATCTGGATGAACTGTATGCCAAAGGTGTTTTGTTGGCGTCCGGCCCGCAGGTTCCGCGCACTGGCGGCGTTCTGCTGGCCAAGGGCATGGACAAAGACGCGCTCTGGGACATTCTCAAGAAAGACCCCTTCCATACTGAAGGCATCGCCGAATATAAATTGATCGAATTTGATCCGATCAAACACCATGTCGCGCTGAAAGAATTGATCTGATGAAATACAAGCTGGCGGTCTTTGACTGGAACGGAACCTTGCTTGACGATGCGGTTGCCAATGTCAAAGGCACGAATGCGACATTGAAGCTGTTGGAAAGGCCACCGATCACATTGGAACGCTATCGTGAGACGATGGATTTTCCGGTTACCCACCTTTATGCGCGCAACGGGATTGATCCTGACACATATCTAGCCAACAGCGACAGGCTGGCCGATGCATTTTATGAAGCATACGGCAAGGCGTCAGAAGCTTCCCCCCTGCGTACCGGAACACACGAATTGCTTGACTGGCTGCTGGATAACGGCGTCACTACGATGATCCTGAGCAATTACCTGCAAGAGGAGCTGGAGGGCCAGATGGCCCAGCGCCATGTCCACCACAAATTCAAACATATATGCGGCAATGACCGTGCCTTGAATAAGGGGATTACCCGCACCACCAAACTGGAACGGCTTAAGGTCTATCTGGACAAATTCGGCTATGACCCGACCGAGGCTTTCATCATTGGCGACTCGTTCGAGGAAATTGAAGTCGGCAAGCATCTTGGTATGCTGACAGTTTCTGTGACATGGGGCTGTTTTTCCAAAGAACGGCTCGAAAAGGGCGGCGCGCATCATATGATCGACAATTTGTCCGCTCTAAACTCAATTCTGCAATAAAAGGGTGTAAGGTCAGGATTTTATAACCTGCAAAATAAACTTGCGGTCAGAGATAATATTGGATAGAGAATCTAATGTTATGACTAAAGATTGCGTAGAGCCAACACTATCGCTGACCAAAGAGTTCTCCACTCATACCATCCTCTCCCTGCAAAGCTTACTGCCGTGGGAGCGGTTACATTCTCTTTTGAAAACAGCGCCGAGAGGCCCTGAATCGCCGCTTGCCGCCTTTGATCGGGAACGACCCCGATGGATCAAGATGCTGGAGGATACTCCCACACGGGAACAAGGGCAGGCCATCGCGAGCATATGGGATAATTTCAGTGAGAAATCCATATATCCCCCGGATATCATGATGGTCCCGATGCTTGAAGAGGTGACGAGAACTTTACCGAATATGTCGCCAAAAAGTCTACGGCAAATAATGATTTCCATGTCTTATTTAGCGGTTGATCCGGGGCCCGTGATACTGGAGCAATTGGCGGCTCTTGTCGCAGAAAGATCTCCGAAATTTGATAATGACTCCCGCATCTATGCAATCCATGCCCTGACAGTGATGGATGCATTGCAGGAGCACAAGCATGGCAAGTCCCGTGTGCCGTTGGTTGAGGCGTACAAAGTTCTCCTTAATGGGGTGAAACTCGTCAATGTGATTAAAGGGGGGCACATAGCCATTCTGAGGGATGGAACAAAATGGTTTGGCTGCGGATTTTCTTTGGAACGTGTTTCAGAAGATGACTGCTCATCCAACTTTGAACGAAATGTAGATGAACTCTTCTGCAACGTTAGTGGTGATGCAAAATCCCTACACTCACATATTGTTAAAGAAACAGGGCACAGAATAGATCTGACGCATGAGTTTAGGGGAAGAAAATTTCACACCGAATGTGATGGGAACACCCACATCGTTATGGGTACAAACGGAAGCCCCTCCCATATGAACGGTCAGACCATTCTCCAGACGGGTTTGCTGCGTCCCTTGTTGGAAGAGCCGTTGGTTCGTGTTTCTCAAATCGTTTTTAACCAGAAGAGAAATTATCCGGAATATTGGGAACAGTTTCTTCACCAGATCGGAAGCTATCCGGGAAAGACATGCCTATTTTTAAATGGCCATGAATCCCCAGAATTTCATATGATCGGGCACATAGATCGGTTTGCACTGTAATCCCAAGTTATGAATAAGGAATAGGCTTGCGAAAAGCGGCAAAATCCTGCAAAAATGCCTCTCTTAAAGAGGACTAAGGAATAAAAGACTCATGGATACATCCGCATTAAAGAAAGAACTGGTCGAACTGGTCGAGGGCGCGTCCGATATGGCGACGTTAGAGAATGTTCGCGTCACGGCGCTGGGGAAAAAGGGGCGCATCACCGACCTGATGAAAACGCTCGGCGCCATGTCGCCGGATGAACGCAAATCTGCCGGAGCCGAGCTTAATGTTTTGAAAGATGAAATCTCCGACCTGATCGAAAAACAGGCGTCGCAGTTAAAGGCGCAGGAGATGGATTCCCGCCTTGCGAATGAAATATTGGATGTCACATTGTCACCACGCCCTGAACGCCGCGGCACTATCCACCCAATAAGCCAGACAATGGACGAACTGGTCACGATTTTTGCCGATATGGGTTTCGAAGTGGCCGAAGGTCCGGATATCGAAGACGATTTCCACAATTTCACCGCTCTGAATTTTCCGCTGGGGCATCCGGCGCGCGAAATGCACGATACGTTCTATCTCCCCAACGACGAGCGGAAAGATGGAGAGGCGCAAAAGAAAGTGCTGCGCACCCACACCTCGACGGTTCAAATTCGCCATATGATGCAAAACAAACCACCGGTCAAAATGATCTGCTTTGGTCGGTGCTATCGTTCCGACTGGGACATGACCCACACGCCGGTTTTTCACCAGATGGAAGCCCTCTATATTGATAAGAACGTCACGATGGCGCATTTAAAGGGCTGCCTCTCAGACTTCGTGCGGGCTTTCTTTGACATTGACGATCTGCCCGTTCGCTTCCGCCCATCTTTCTTTCCGTTTACGGAGCCAAGCGCCGAGGTCGATATCGGCTATTGGAAAGAAAACGGCGAACTGAAATTGGGCCGCGCGCCAAATCCAGAAAACCAGAAATGGCTGGAAATTCTGGGGTCTGGCATGGTGCATCCGAATGTGCTGAGAAATTGCGGTCTCGACCCCGAAGTGTATCAAGGTTTTGCGTTCGGTATGGGTCTGGAACGCGCAACGATGCTCAAATACGGCATCCCCGATCTGCGCAGCATGTTTGAAAGTGACACACGTTGGCTCACCCATTACGGGTTTGATCCGCTCAATCGCCCCAACCGCGCCACAAAATAAGATACGAAAGACTTGTAAAATGAAATTCACACTGAATTGGTTGAAAGATTATCTGGATACAACGGCAACGCTGGACCAGATTGTTGAAAAGCTTACCGATGTTGGTCTCGAGGTCGAAGGGGTTGAAGATCGTGCGTCGATCTATGCGCCGTTCAAGGTTGCCGAAGTTTTGGAAGCCGACCCGCACCCTGATGCAGATCGTCTCAGGGTTTGTCAGGTCAAAACCGCCGAAGGCGTGTTGCAAGTCGTCTGCGGCGCACCGAACGCCCGCAAGGGAATGAAGGCGGTCTTTGCTCCGGCAGGTACTTATATTCCAGGTCTTGATGTCACCTTGAAGAAAACCAAAATCCGCGGTCAGGATTCAAACGGGATGATGGTCTCGGAACGTGAAATGAATCTGGGTGATAACCAGACTGGAATTATCGACCTGCCCGTCGATACGCCCATCGGAACACCCTTGGCCGAAATTTACGGCCTGAATGATCCTGTGATTGAAATCAATGTCACGCCGAACCGCCCTGACTGTGCGGGCGTACGTGGTGTCGCTCGCGATCTCGCGGCGGCGGGTCTCGGAACGCTGAAACCGCTCCCCACATCCAATATTCAATCAAGATTTGAATCGACACCGAAAGTCACCTTGCAATTCGCGGAAGGTGACAAGGAGGCCTGCCCGCTCTTCATGGGCCGCCTGATCAAAGGTGTTAAAAACGGCCCGTCACCGGAATGGCTGCAGCAGCGCCTCAAAGCCATTGGTCTGCGCCCGATCTCGGCACTGGTCGATATCACCAACTATTTCTGTATCGGCCTGTCCCGTCCGCTTCACGTCTATGACGCGAACAAACTTGACGGTGATATTCACGTTCGCATGAGCAAAAAGGGCGAAACCCTCGATGCGCTCAATGATAAATCCTACACCCTCGAAGACGGTATGATTGCGATCTGCGACAACTCGGGCATTCTGGGGCTAGGTGGTATTGTCGGCGGCACGAAAACTGGCTGCGAAGACAATACAAAAAATGTCTATCTGGAATGCGCCTATTTCGATCCGATGCGCATCGCGCGTACGGGTCGCGATTTGCAAATTGTCTCCGATGCGCGTTACCGTTTCGAACGTGGTATTGATCCGGCTTTTACGGTTGATGCGGTTGAACTGGCCACACAAATGATCCTCGATCTGTGCGGCGGCGAAGCCGGAACGGTTATTAAGGCAGGCGACGTTCCTCCTTGCACAAAAGAATATAAATACGACCCCGCCCGTTATACGAAACTGATGGGCGACGATGTGTCCGAAGCGGAACAAAAACGTATTCTCGAATCCTTAGGCTTCACGGTTGCACCTAACTGGACGGTCACAACTCCCGCGTGGCGCCCCGATATCTTTGGTGTGGTCGATCTGGTCGAAGAAATTGCCCGCATTCACGGATTTGCCGCGATCCCTGCCGTATCGGTTCTGAAAGACGGAGCCGTGGCAAAACCGGCTGAGACCCCACGCGGCGTAAAAGTGCGCCGGGCAAGAGGGGCGCTGTCATCATCAGGACTGCAGGAATGCATCACTTGGTCCTTTATGGCCGAAGATCTGGCGCACCAATTCGGCGCGAACGATCGCCAGCAAGCCGCGCGGCTGAAGCTGGTGAACCCGATCAGCTCCGAACTCGTTCAAATGCGCCCGTCCATTTTGCCGAACCTGATCGAAGCCGCAAGCCGCAACGCCGACCGCGGATTTGCAAATGCCGCTTTGTTCGAGGTTGGTCCGGTTTTCTTTGGAACCGATCTAACGGAACAACCTTTTGTTGCCTGTGGTGTACGCACCGGAACGATGGGTCCGAAACACTGGAGCGGAGCAGACAGCTCGCGCAATGTCGATCTCTATGATGCAAAGGCAGATGTTTTGCGCACGATCGAATCCTGTGGCGGCCCGTCGGGAAATTTACAGGTCACGCGCGACGCCCCGTCCTATTACCACCCGGGACGTTCGGGGGCATTGCGTTTGGGTGCGAACGTTGTCGCCTATTTCGGAGAAATCCATCCGGCCATTCTGGATAAAATGAAAATCACCGATGCGGTGGTGGGCTTTGAACTATTCTTGGAAAACATTCCTGAATCCAAGAAAAAAGGAACGGCGCTGCCGCTGGTCAATCTACCGCAATTCCAGCCGATTGAACGTGACTTTGCGTTCCTGGCCGATGTAGGCGTCGAAGCCGACAGCTTCGTTCGCGCAATCAAATTCGTCGACCGCAATTTGATTGCGAATGTCGAAATCTTTGACATTTATACAGGCAAGGGAATTGAGCCGGGTAAAAAATCCGTGGCAATTACGGTAACGCTCCAACCGCGCGATCACACACTGACCGACGCGGAAATCGACGGAATCACTCAGAAGATTGTTGCGGTGGTCGAACAGAAAACCGGCGCGACACTCCGCGGATAAAGAAATCAGCGGGCGCCGATGTTCTCCTGGGCCAGAAGGTCTTTCTTGGACAATTTGCCGATCATGGTTTTGGGCAAAGGCTCATCGCGGAACTCGAAATGGCGGGGCATCTCGATGGGGGAAATCTTTTCCTTCAGGAATTCGCGCAGATCCTCCTCATTCAGGCTGCGGCCTTCCTTGGCCTTGATCCATGCCTTCGGAACTTCGCCGCGGTGCGGATCCTTGATTCCCGCCACCACACATTCCTCGACGGATGGATGCTTGTAAATCGCCTCTTCAATAACACGCGGATAGACATTATATCCGTTGACCAGAATCAAATCCTTGATCCGGTCGACGATAAACAGATATCCGTCTTCGTCAAATTCGGCCACATCACCGGTTTTGAGAAAACCATCGACCATGACTTTTTCGGTTTCGTCGGGCCTACGCCAGTATCCTTTCATCACCTGCTGCCCCTTGATCCGGATTTCACCGCGCTGGTGTGGTTGTTCGATCAGAGCGCCTGTCTCGGTATCGTGCAACTCGATGAATGTTCCCGGAAAAGGCAATCCGATAGAGCCCGACTTGTTGGCACCCTCAATCGGGTTGGCGCAAGCCACAGGAGATGTCTCGGTCAAGCCGTACCCCTCGACTAAAACACATCCGGTCTCGGCCTCGAATGCGCGTTTAACCTCTACGGGTAACGGCGCACCGCCTGAAATACAGTACCGCAAAGATGTCAGATCGTACTTCTTCAAGTTCGGATGAGTGTTGATGGCATTGTAGATCGCAGGAACAGCCGGAAAGAAGTGCGGACGTTGCTCGTTGATAAGCTCCAGCGTTTCATCAAGGTTGAATTTGGGCGACGCGATAATTTCAAACCCGCATTTGACACTGAGGTTGAGAACTGTAGTCATGGCGAACACATGAAAAAACGGAATGACGGCGAGCATTTTTTCTTCGCCGTAATGGATGTCGTAGAACCAGCGGATGGATTGCTCGACATTGGCCGTCAAATTGGCATGGGTCAGCATGGCCCCTTTGGGAATGCCCGTTGTCCCACCCGTATATTGCAGCAGGGCAACGTCGTTATGAACATCAATGGGGGGAGGAGTAAATAACCCGTCATTGGCAATCAAACGGGAAAAGGGCAGATTGCGGTCGTCATTCCTGACAACGGCGATATCCGATTTTTTAACGAATGGAAAAAGGAAGTTTTTGGGAAAAGGCAGGGACTTGGCAAAGGAACACACGATAATCTGGTTCAGTCTTGTGCAATGCAGCATCTTTTCCAGTTTGTCGTAAATGATCTTCAGGTCGACTGTCACCATATAGTCGGTCTGACTATCTTCGATCTGTTTCGCCAGCTCGTCTTCGGCATAAAGAGGGTTGTAATTGACAATGGTCGCACCGGTTTTGGCGATGGCATAGTATGCAATAAGGTAATAGGGGCAATTCGGCAAACACAACCCTACCTTGACTCCCTTTTCGACCCCGTGATCGTGCAGACCCTTGGCCATCCGGTCTACAAGACTCCCGATTTCCTCCCATGTCCACCTCTTGCCCATGAAGAAAAAAGCAGGTTTATGCGGAAATTTTTTGCGCGTAATTTCCAGATAATTATAGATCGGGCCAGACCAGAGTTCGCCATTCCCGTGTATGTTCCATTGAACTTTTGAAGGATAGGAAGAATCCCAGAAATTCTGTGTTTTTTGCACCCTTGGTTTCCTTATATGAAAAAAGAAGAAAATCTATCTGATAATTTTAGCATCAAATTGCAGCAAAGTCATGGTACGCTGCAATAAGAAGTCGATAAAGACATAAGCTGAGCGCAACATTTAAAGTCTGGACGCTGTACTTTAGTTCATATTATATTATATTCAGAAGATTTTGATCAGGGCAAAAATTAAGAATGAACAGCAATACTGAATCCGCATTTCAATCTGGGGTAATTGAGTCAAAAGCGAAACTGAAATGGTTTAATGCTGCAAAGGGGTTCGGATTCGTGATTCCCGAAGTCGATCCCGTTGATGCTTTTTTGCACATTACCCAATTGCAAAGACTGGGCGTTCATGGATTGGGCGAAGGGGCGGAGATTCTATGCCGTGTCGAATACGGTGAAAAAGGGGCTTCCGTGTTGGAAGTGATTAGCGTTCTCAACCCTGGATCCTGTTCCAGCGATACGGTTGTCTATGATCCCGAACAGCTGGATGGCGCCTACCGCACCAAAGGCATCGTCAAACTTTATGCCGAAGAAAAGGGTTACGGGTTCATCACGCCGGACGACGGAATGAAAGACATATTTGTGCATAAATCTTGCTTGGATAAAGCATCCATTGAAATGATCTATCCTGGTCAGCGTGTAAGAGTTTCTTTCAAAGTGGCCGAGAAGGGACGCGAGGCAACGGAAATCTCGATCGATGGAGATATCTGACCTCTCTTTTGTGCAAGGCACTCCCCCTTGATTTTCTCTGGGATATCATGTTTTCTCGCTGTTACCAGCAACGGTGTCCAAGGAGTCGGTCGTGTCGACAGCTAAGAAAAACAAAACCAAAACTTCCCCCAAAAAACAAAGCGAAAAGCAAAGTGAATTTACAAAAATCTTTAGCGGATCTCTGCGCGAGAGTGATCGGCAGAGTGTAGGGGAGCAATTGCTCGGCCAGATTATTTCTCACCATGAAAAACTCTCTGCAAAGCATAAAACCGGCCAGATTCATATTGAAGTTTGCAATCCTACCGAAGTCTCGCATGGTTGGTTTGGACTTCATACAGTTATCAATCTCGTTTCCGACGACATGGTTTTCCTGATTGATTCGGTGACGGCCTATATCTCGGAAAAGTCCTACCTGATCGAACAGATTTTCCACCCGCACATCTATTCCCGCAAAGGCAAGGCGGGCAAAATCGAATATGTGGAAAAACGTCAGGCGGTCGAAGAGCACCTGCAGGCCCAAACCCACATGTATATCCAGTTGAATCGCCGTCTGACTGAAACGCAGATGATCGAACTGGATGTAGAACTTAGAAAAATTGTGTCCGATGTCCGCCTGTCCACGCGCGACTGGAGACAGATGAAAACTCATCTTCACCAGACCAAGGAAGATCTGGAACCGTTGAGAAATCAGGACCCGTTGTTCTTTGGCGAATGCAAACAGTTTTTGCAATACGTCCATGATGACAACTTCACTCTGCTGGGGTGTCGTGATTACCGCGTGACCGGAAAAGGAAAAGAGAAGAAGCTCAAAATTGTCGAAGGTTCCGGCCTCGGTCTGTTCAGTGCGGACCGCCTGAAAGAATTTTTGTCCGATGTTGATTACAACCAGTTTCTGATGAATCTGGATGCCCGCAAGAATTTCCCGCAGCTCTTCGTAACCAAACTTGTTAAAAAATCTCCCGTGCACCGTCGCGTGCCGGTTGATGTTATCGTTGTCCGTCAGTTTAATGACAAGGAAGAGCTGACCGGCGAGACGCATTATATCGGCCTGTTTACGTCGGTCACGTACTCGCGTGGCATCGCGACGGTTCCTTACCTGTGGTACAAAGTTGACCACGTTCTAAAACGTGCGGGTTTTGAATCGGGCGAGCACAGTGAACGCGCTTTGCGTCACATTCTTGAAAAATACCCGCGTGACGAACTCTTTCAGATTTCCGAAGACAAACTTTATACCGCCTGTATGGATATCCTGCGCCTGCAGGAACGCCCGCGCATTTCGCTTTTTGTGCGCCCCGACCCGTTTGGCCGGACCATGTCTTGTCTGGTATATATTCCGCGTGACCGTTACGATACGCGCATTCGCATCCGCTTCAGTATGATTCTGGAAGAGGAAATGAACGCCGAATTCATCGGATTCCAGTCGGCGGTGGATGATTCACCGCTGGTGCGAACCAGCTTTACCCTGACTTGCGCGCCGGATATGAAACACGATTACAATCTGGCCAGAATTGAAAAACGCCTGCAACAGGAGGGCCAGAACTGGGCGGAACGCCTGAACGATATGCTGGTGGAACGTCTTGAAAACGAAGATGAAGCCGCCGATCTCGCCTACAAATATGCGAACGCTTTTCCGGTGGGATATCAGGAAGCCCACCAGACGCGTCAGGCCGTGCACGATATTGTGCGCATCGAAAACGTTCTGCAAAGCGGAGATGCCGATGCCGATTTGTTTAAACCTTACGATTCCGGAACCGACCGCGTCTCGCTCAAAATCTACTCTCCAAAAGATCCGGTATCTCTGTCGGATATTCTGCCGATCCTTGAAAATATGGGATTAAGGGTTGAAGCCGAATACCCCTACCAGATTTGGCCGATGGGCGCCGAACATGCTATCTGGATTCAGGATTTTCATGCCCGCATCGATGGCATGGCATCAAACAAAGTAGACAAAGCTTCGGTTCAGGCGGTTCGTGAGAACTTCAAGGAATGCCTGAAAGGAATCTGGAATAAAAACATCGAAAATGACAGCCTGAACCGCTTGGTTCTGCTAGCCGATATGAAATGGCGCGATGTTAAAATTTTGCGCACTTATGTGCGTTACATGCGCCAATCGCGCATTCCGTTCTCGCTGCCTTATATGGAACAGGCGGCAACCGACTATCCGCAAATCGCCAAATTGCTGATTGATTATTTTTATGCGAAGTTTTCGACGGCAAAAGAAAAGAAACCTGCCAATCTGGCGGACACCATTGCGGCCAAAATCGAACAGGAACTCCAGAATGTGTCCTCGCTCGATCAGGACCGTGTGCTGCGCGCCTTGCTCGCAACCATGAAAGCCACTTTGCGCACCAACTTTTTCCAGATGGATCAAAGCGGAATGCTCAAAAGCTGGGTTTCGGTCAAACTCGACAGCGCGCAAGTGCCAAACATTCCCGATCCGCGCCCGTTCCGTGAAATATTTGTCTATTCACCAAGAATCGAAGGGGTTCACTTGCGTGGCGGGAAAATTGCCCGTGGGGGTCTGCGCTGGTCCGATCGTCACGAAGATTTCCGTGTTGAAGTTCTGGGCCTGATGAAGGCGCAACAGGTTAAAAACGCCGTGATCGTGCCGATGGGCGCGAAGGGCGGATTCGTCGTCAAGATGCCGCCGAAATCCGGCGGCCGTGAAGCGTATCAAGCCGAAGGGATCGCCTGTTACCAGACCTTTATTCGCGGTCTTCTGGATATTACTGACAACCGTCTGGGCCAGAAAATTATCCCGCCGAAAGACGTGGTCCGTCTTGATGGCGATGACCCTTACCTCGTTGTTGCGGCGGATAAGGGAACGGCAACTTTCTCGGATATCGCCAACGCCATTTCCGCAGAGTATGGATTCTGGCTGGGCGATGCTTTCGCCTCCGGCGGGTCTGTGGGCTACGATCACAAAAAAATGGGTATCACCGCACGTGGCGCGTGGGAATCGGTCAAACGCCATTTCCGTGAACTCAACCATGACACCCAGACTCAGGAATTCGATTGCGTTGGTATCGGCGATATGGGCGGTGATGTATTCGGAAACGGTTTGTTGCGCTCGAAAAAAATCCGCATGGTTGGTGCATTCAACCACATGCATATTTTCTGCGATCCAGCACCCGACACAGAAGAAACGTTCAAGGAGCGCGACCGCCTGTTCAAAGCCGTGAAAGGCTGGGGCGATTACGATACCGCAAAACTCTCGAAGGGTGGTCGCATTTATCTGCGCTCCGAAAAATCGTTGAAACTGACCCCTGAAATCCAGAAACGCTTCGATCTTGAAAAAGACACGGTTTCCCCGAACGAACTGATTCAGGCGATGTTGAGGGCGCGCACGGATCTGTTGTTCTTCGGTGGTATCGGCACCTACATAAAATCGACGAATGAAACCAATGCCGACGCAGGCGACCGCAGCAACGACGCGCTTCGCGTCAACGCAGCTGATATTCGCGCCAAAGTCATTGGCGAAGGCGCAAACTTGGCTGTAACCCAACGGGGCCGGATCGAGTTTGCTAAAAAAGGCGGACGTCTCAATACCGACTTTATTGACAATTCGGCAGGCGTGGACACATCCGACCACGAGGTCAATATCAAAATCCTGCTTTCAGAAGTCGTTCGTGATCCGAAAGAAAAATTGACCCAGCCGACCCGCAATAAATTGCTGGCCGATATGACGGGCGATATCGCGGAATTGGTATTGAAAGACAACTACCAGCAAACTCAGGCACTCTCGCTCTTGGAAATGACGTCGGCAGACCTGTTGACCGAACATGCCGAGTTTATGCGCTCGCTGGAACGCGCAGGGCTTCTCAACCGCAAGGTTGAATTCTTGCCGAATGACGAAGAGCTGGAAGAGCGGATGCGCATTCATAAAGGCCTGACGCGTCCTGAATTGTCGCTTCTGGTTTGCTACGGCAAGCTGACCTACACCAATGCGCTGCTGTCTTCAAAGTTGCCGGATGATCCGGACATGCTGGACTGGGTCGTCAGCTATTTTCCTGAAATCTTGCAGAAAAAGTACAAAAAACAAATCGAATCGCACCAACTGCGCCGTGAAATCATTGCGATGGCGGTCTCCAACAGCGTTGTCAACCGCTTGGGTCCAACCTTCATTCGCAAGGTCATGGATCGCACCGGTGCGGACGTGGCAACGGTGACATACGCCTATTTGATTGTTCGCGATGCCTTCGGGCTGAGAAACCTGTGGGCGGAACTTGAAGCGCAGGATAACAAGGTTCCGGCATCAGTCCAGCTTCGTGCCATGCTCAAAACGGTCAAACTGGCCGAACGCGAAACGTACTGGATTCTAACCAAACTGGGCCGCGAACTGCACCGCGGCAAGGATTCGGAATTCTTCTCGAAAGGTCTGCTGGACCTTAAAAAGAATATCACCGCGATTTTGCCGAAAGATGTTCGCGCCAACTACGATATGCGTGTGGACGAATGGGTTTCGAACGGCCTGCCTGAAAAGCTGGCCAAAGAAGTGGCGATGCTGCCGCTGCTCGGCTCGGCGTTCGATATCCTGCAAATTGCCCACGCCCGCAAAATTGAAATCAGGAAAGTGGCGCAAGTATACTTCTCGCTCGGGTCCCTGTTCCGCTTTGAAAAACTGCGAACAAAAGTATTGGCTTTGGATGGTGATAATCCGCACATGGCCTTGGCTGCGGCGGGTATGGTTGACTCGCTCAATACCATTCAATCCGATATGACGGCGCATGTAATTCACGATCTTCCAGCGAAGGAACTGGGTCTGGACAGTGCCGAAAACTGGGTCGAGAGATATTGTCCGCGCGCCCGATTTGTATTGGAAACGATTGCCGACATGGAAAAATCGGGAAGCGCGGATATGGCGACGCTGGTCGTAATCGACCAGCAACTCCGGACCTTACGCTAGTTTCGAAGCATGGTGGCCGATGCGCCGCCATGCCCAGAAATGGAATCCGACACCGGTGATGACATTGACCGCTGCAATGGCAATGAACACGCCCATTGCACCGGCAAGATCATATCCGACCATCGTCGCAGGAATCATAATGACAATCAGCTTCAGGAAAAGAAGGCCCGAAGAAATTTGCGGCTTACCCATAGCGTTGAAAGCCGACCCCCAGCTATGGGTCAGATTGCCAAGCGGATAGGACAAGGGAACAATCATCAGAAACAGAACCAGATAATGGTGCAACACGGACTCGGTTGAAAACAAATCGGCAATCTGGGATGAAAACCCGACCAACAAAGCCGCCATCACCACCGACCATAAAACGGAAAAGATCAAGGCTTCCCTCACGGCGGTTTTAACGCGGTCGACATTTTTGGCGCCCCAGTTTTGTCCGACCAGTGGCGCCATCCCGATGGAGAGTGCCATCATAACAACGAGCGTAAGGGCTTCGATTCGTGTTGCCGCTCCGAACGCGGCCACCGCCGCCGGACCTGTCTTGGACAAAAGACCGGTGATGGTTGAATTCACAAAGGACGGCAACATGCTGGTAATCCCCACCGGCAGTCCGATAATCAAAAGACGTTTACACGAATCCCCGAATTTGTGCCAGTTACGCAGATGCTCGAAATCAAACAGTTCGCGCCGGTACATCACGTAAAATCCGGCGAGCATTGCACAAAAATTGGCAATAACGGTCGAAATGGCCGCGCCAAATAATTCGAGCCGGGGAAACCCGAATAACCCGAAAATCAGGATCGGATCGACAATCATATTGGCAACAGCTGCCACCGTCATAATAATGGCGGGAACGACGGCATCCCCCGATGCGCGAAGTGCAGCATTGCCAACCACCGGCATACTGACAAAAAAAGTCCCAAGAAAATAAGGAAACATAAAAGACCGGATCATTTCCAATTCTTTTTCATCTGCGCCCATGGCGCCAAACAAAGGATTGAGAAACGGAATGCCGATTATCGCGGCAACCACACTGATCCCAAGAACCAGAACAATAGCATGCGATGTCACGCGCTTGATGGTCTCGAATTCCTTCGCGCCGATCAAACGCGAAATCACGGAAGAGGTAGCAACCCCCATTCCGATAAACAGCGAGAAAATCCCGTATGTTATAGGAAACGTATAACTGATGGCCGCGAGATGGTCCGTCCCCAACAACGAAATGTAATAAGCATCAACCAATTGAAAACTGATAATCGCCAGAATGCCCCAGATCATCGGAATGGTCAGTCGGATCAAATGGCGGCGGACGGACCCTTCGGTCAAATCCCTTTTGGAAGAAGAATGGCTCATGTCGTTCAGTTTTTTTACTGTGGGTTGGAAGTTTCGAGAGCTTTGAGTTCGGCTTCAAGCTTGCGGCCCGTATATTCCGGCGATTTTGTATTTTTGGCAAACAATGAATAGAATGTCGGAACAACAAACAGTGTGAAGAAAGTTGAGAAGATCACACCGCTGAAAATTACGATCCCGATGGGAAAGCGGCTTTCTGCTCCGGCACCACTGGCCAGAATCAGGGGAACCGCCCCTGCGGCCGAGGCAACGGATGTCATCACAATCGGACGCAAACGGGTGAGAGATGCTTTTTTAAGGGCCTCATAAAATTCTAACCCCTCATCGCGCAACTGGTTGGCAAATTCGACAATCAGAATTCCGTTCTTGGCCGCAAGCCCCACCAACATGATAAGACCGATCTGGGTATAGATATTGAGTGTCGCACCGGACAGGAACAACCCCCACAACGCCCCGACAATCGCCAATGGCACGGCCATCATGATGACGAACGGGTGAATCCAGTTCTCGAACTGCGCGGCCAGAAACAGATAGACGGCAAGAATTGCAAACCCGAAAGTCAGATAAATCGCAAATCCGCTTTCTTTGAATTCACGTGACTCGCCTTTGTAATCAAAGCGTGCATCGGCCGGCAAAACCGATTTGGCCGTGGTCTCAAGATAGGACAGAGCATCGCCCAACGTATAACCTGGGGCAAGGCTCGCCGAAATCGTGATGGACCGCATCCGGTTATAACGGTTCAGCTCGCCCGAATTGGCAGTTTCCTTGAACGAAATGAGGTTCGAAAGCGGAATCAGATCATTTGTGCGGGTGGAACGGACATAGATGTTGGTCATGTCCATCGGTTTGACGCGATCTTCGTCTTGCCCCTGAAGGATCACGTCATATTGTTCGCCGTCCTCGATATAATTCGTGACCTGCAACGATCCCATAAAAATCTGGAGAGTATTGCCGATATCCTCGACACTGACGCCAAGATCTGCAGCACGGTCGCGGTTAATCTCGATCCGCAGTTGCGGCTTGGTTTCTTTGTAATCCCAATCAACGTTTCTGAGTCTGTCATTTTTTTTGATCTCGGGCATCAACAAATCGCGCCAATGGGCCAGCTCGGCATAATCCGTACCCAGAATAACGAATTGCACAGGCGAAGAAAACCCACCCTGACCGAGTGATCCAGGCTCGATAGGAAATGCCATGACGCCGGGAATGCCCATGAATTCCTGAAACAGACCGGGCGTTCCCTTCATGAAGTCACCCCAGATGATTTGGCTGACGGCACGCTCGCGCTGGCTCCACGGCTCCAGCAAGATAAAAGAGAACGCTGAGTTCACAACGCCGGTCGAAGAAAAACTTCCCGGAACGATGGTCACAACACCGCGCGCTTCGCCTGTGCCCTCATTGTTATTGAGCGGACCGGACGGCAAAAGTTTCTGGAGTTTGGATTCCACAACGGAAACTTGCCGCTTGGTATATTCAAGCGAAGCCCCTTCTGGTGCTTTGATAAAGGCCAGAAAATATCCGCGGTCTTCCTTGGGCGCATATTCGGACGAAATGAAATGAACCAGCCCCGCTCCGAATGCCAGCATCAGAAACAGGAAGGCAATCACCCACAATGGTTTTTTGAAAAAATAATCGAGTGCCGATACATATTTCCCGCCCATCCGGTCGAGAAAACGGTTGACCGTATCGGTCACGAAATTGGTTTTGTGATGACCGTCCGCATCAAGTTTCGGTTTTTTCAAAATCTGCGAACACAACATCGGCGACAGCGACAAAGCCGTAAACGCCGAAAAAGAAATAGCCCCGATAATTGCCCACGAAAACTCGGTAAATAACCGTCCCGAATTGCCGGGCATCAGGGAAACAGGCAGGAACACCGCCACCAGAACGAGCGTGGTCGCAATCACCGCAAATGCAACCTGATTGGTGCCGATCTGGGCTGAAGCCAGTGACGGCGCGCCGCGCTCGATCCGCTTATAAACATTCTCCAAAACCACAATCGCATCATCCACCACCAGACCGATGGCCAGAACAAGAGCGAGGAGTGTCAGAAGGTTGATCGAGAACCCAAGGGCCCAAAGAACGGTAAACGCTCCGATCAGGGAAACGGGAATGGCCACCGCCGGAATGATGGTCGCCCGCAAATCCCCAAGGAACAGCCAGATCACAAAAATAACAAGAAGCAACGTAATGCCGATGGTGAAATAAACCTCATGAACCGATTCCTCAATAAAGATACCGGAATCAAATGCGGTTTCCATGATGATGTCTTTGGGAAGCGTTGCCTTGATCTTTTCCATCTCGGCCTTGACGCCGCGGATCACATCGAGCGTATTTGCATTCGATTGCTTGACAATCCCCAGACCGATGGACGCCGTGCCGTTATAATGAAGCTCGGTCCGCTCGTTCTCTGCCCCGCGTTCGACTTTGGCGACATCTTTCAGGCGAACGGGATACCCGTCTTTGCCACGCTTGATAACCAGATTGCCGAAATCGGCCACGGTGTTATAAACGCGGTTAACGCGCACCGAAAATTCGCGGTCGAGCGATTCAATCCGTCCCGCAGGCAACTCGATATTCTCTGAAAGCAGAGCACGTTGCACATCTGTGACGGTCAATCCGCGAGCCGCCAGCCCCACGCGGTCAAGCCAGATGCGCATGGCATAACGACGTTCACCGCCGATCTGCACGCGCGATACGCCATCCACCACCGAAAGCCGATCCTTCACATAGCGCGTGGCGTAATCGGTGAGCGCCAACCCATCGCGCATCGGTGACCTGAACGAAATCCAGAACAACGCGCGCGTATTGGCATCGACTTTTGAGATTTGCGGTGAATCGACTTCATCGGGCAACTTGCTCTGCACACGCTGCACACGGTCACGGACATCGTTGGCAGCTTCTTCAATATCCTTGTCCAGATTGAACTCGACCGAAATACTCGAAAATCCATCAGATGATTTGGAATCAATGGATTTGACGCCGGAAATACCCGCAATACTGTCTTCCAGAATTTTGGTAACGCGCGTCTCGATAATCTCGGCCGACGCACCGGTGTAAGAAGTTTCGACAGATACAATCGGCGCGTCGATATCCGGATATTCGCGAAGCTCCAGACGGGTAAAAGCGACAATCCCGACAATGATAACAAGAAGATTGAGAACGGTGGCAAAGACCGGACGTTTAATAGAAAGATCGGATAAAAACATCTATTCCGCCTTCTCGCTCTTGTTTTCAATCGCCTCTTTTTTGCGTGTCACCGAAAACTTTAGGGCTGCCGCGGTTGCATCTGCAGTGGATTTTTCATCGGCAATGTTAACGGGCGCTCCGGCTCCGGTCTTCATCTGCCCTTCAATCACCACTTGGTCGCCTTCATTAAGGCCTGACAGCACAGCTACATAACCGGGTTCCCGCAATCCGGTGGTCACGGTTTTTTCCTCGATTTTGCTTTCCGGCGTCACTGTATAAACGAAATGACGTTCACCCGCCGACATGATGGCTTCTTCGGGAATGGCCAGTAAAGACTGCGAAGATTTGACGATAGTCACATTCATCAGCATACCTGGGCGCAATAAATGATCTCCATTGGGAATAGTGGCGCGCGCGCTGATCGAACGCGTATCGGGATCGACGCGGGAATCGACGGCGTAAATAGTTCCCTCGAAATCCTTGTCCTGATAGGCAGCGGTCCGCGCCTTAACGGTCAATCCGGCCTTGATTGCGGAAAGATAGGTTTCGGGCACGGCAAAATCGACCTTTACCGGATCAATGTCGTCAATCGTGGTAATCAACGTTCCCGGACTGACCAGATCGCCGACGCTGACATGACGAAGACCGACAACGCCGTCAAACGGCGCAACGATCTTGCGCTCGCCAAGCTTGGCCTTGGCAATATCCATTGCAGCTTTGGCCTCGTCGCGCTGGGCAATAGACCCCAGCTTGTTGCTGGTCAATTTATTGTAACGGATATAGGCACGCGTCGCCTCATCGAGTGTGGCCTGCTCTTCATCATCGGTCAGTTGCGCCAAAACCGTTCCGGCGGAGACGAACTCACCCTCACCGACAGAAATTGATTTGACAGTCTCGATCACAGTCGCAGTCAGATCGGTTGATTCATTGGCTTGGGTTGTTCCGATGGCTTCAATCTTATCTTCAAACAATAGCGGAGCGGCTTTTGTGATAACCACATTGGCGGGCGCCATCGGGGGCTTGAAATCGGCAAATTTGATTTTCATGGTAAGGACAAATCCCGTTCCCCCCAATGCGGCGATGACAATCAGAAAGATGACAATCAGCGGCCAGATTTTTTTTGTTCTGCGGGGGGGGGTATCATCGGCAAACATTGTGTCAAATCCTTGAAAAACAGTCCCCCAAAAAATAGAGCGCCAAGGGGTAAAGAGCAACCCTTTGGTAAAAATAAACCTGTTGAAATTATTTGGAAAAATGGGTCTAAACGTAAGGATGCGCGAAAGTGAAAAAGCCCTTCTTCATGTTCTTGAAGACATATCCGTAAATCTGTCCGAAGCCCTTGTTATGGGGGCGGTCGGACTGGTCGGGCGCGGAACTGTTTTTCACACGCCGTATAAGGGAGAAAGCGACCTCGCCGCATCAAAAGGCGGCCTCCCGTTTGATCCGTCGAACAACCATAAATACGCCAAAATCATAGTGATCGGTACAAAGCAAAAGGAAGAAACCGCGGGTTTGGTGGCCATGGCCTTGGAACGCGCGGCTCATGATGCGCTGGTGATGGTTGCGCTGGAAAACGACTGGGGCGGCAAGGGTCTGGATAAACTTCTGGCCAGCTTTGGCTGTCCGGCGGACCATTTTTCAAAGCATAAATCGCGCGTGGTCTGGACGTCTTCCTCTCAATTCGCTGATCCGGCGACCATTGACAAGGCATTGAAAGCCGCCGCTCTACACCGCCGTGCGGATGGGGAGTGGACCGAAGCCGGAGTATTCTCCTTCGAAAAACTCGACCGCGGGACCGCCTTATTGATCGAAACTTTAAATAAATCCCGAGCCGATATATTCACAATTGCGGGTCACGGTGCCGATTTCGGCTGCGGGATCGGGGATTTGTCGAAATATATTCTGAAAAATTTTGACGTCGTGAAAAAACTCACTGTCATCGACCACGATTCCCGTGCTGTGTCCTGCGCGCGCCTCAATCTGGAAGAATTCGGGACACGTACAGGGGCGCTTTGGGCCGATATTGCAAGCAACGACCCGCTACCGCGCGGCCTTGATTTTGTTGTGATGAATCCACCCTTTCACCAAGGCAAACAGCAGCGCATCGACCTTGGTCAGGCCTTTATTTCCAAGGCAGCCGAATCTTTACGCGCGAATAGTACGCTTCTAATTGTAGCTAACGTACATTTGCCATATGAAGAAAAACTGAAAGAAGATTTTAAAGATATAATGGTTTTGCAATCTAAGGACGGCTTTAAAATCATTCAGGCAAAAAGAAAGTAAAGCTAGCCATTATAGGGCGAACGTGTACGTGACAAATCCGCCAGGGCAATCGTTGTTCCGTCCAATCCGGAGTGATCGGAAGAGAATAGTCCCGCCACAGCGTCGCCGACATCTTTTCCGGTTTCGTGGGTTACAATCGCACTTGCCAGACCAGTGGCCGCACCGACCGGACCACCAAAAACGGCGCCGCCCAGCACCTGCGCGACAGGTCCGATCTCGTCTCCGGTAATGTGGCGGTAAATGGTTCCGACAATCGGAATATGCTGAAGCGGATTGATAATATCCAGAAAATCGAAAAACCCGAACGAAGCGCCTTCATCTTCTGAAATAGGAGCCGCAGAGGACGTATTTGAAAGAGCTTGGGCAAAAGCTGCCTTGTCTGAAGAGCTTGCGCCAATCACTGGAACACTCCCGTCAATCCGGCCATTCGGGTCGGATTTCATCAGGAAGGCAGGCTTTTTAGGCGTTTCCAGCGCCTGAGCCGCCCCGGACTGGGGAGCATAAATCATAAATAACGGTCCTTTCTCGTTAAAAACTTGCAAGACCCGTACCATTTTCGGAAAAGTCGGGTTAAAGTGATTTTGAATAAAAATTTTATTCAAAATTGTACCGAGCAAGGCGAGGCAGACTATGCCCGAAGCCTGTCCGGCGTTTAAGGACTGCCAATTAAAAAACTCTGGTTTACTTAATTGGCACAACCATGAAATTTAACCATGCCTACCAAATCGACCATCGCCCTTGATTTTGAAAACCCCCGTTTAAAGGAACTGGTCCGCGAACAGTTGGAACGGGTGGACGGGGTCGAGATTGTCGAAGAAATATCCGCAGCCACGTTGGTTTTGACGGATCGTGACGTGGTAGTCCCTGTAAGGCTCGGAGAATTGCTCGACCGCTTGCGCTACCGGTTTTCCGGCCGCGATCAATGGGCGGAAAAAGATACCGTTTACGATCTGGGAAAATTTCGGTTGGAAGCCGATGAAAACAGATTGGTTCACAAGGAGAGCGGAGATACAGTGCGCCTGACAGACAAGGAGCGTCTGTTGCTTAGAATATTGGTCGAGACGCCAGACCATAAACTCTCCCGCGAAACTTTGCTGAAAGATGTCTGGGGGTATAAGGAAGGTGTGGAAACCCACACACTCGAAACACACCTCTACAGATTGCGCCAGAAACTCGAACCCTATAACGCGCAGGATATGGTGCGTGCCGACGGCTCGGGAAACTATTTTCTGGATATAGTGTAATTTCGAACGGGAATCAGGTAGATTCCTATTCGAAATTACACTGAGCAAGGCGAGGTGGGCTAGACTCGAAGCCTGTCCGGCATTTGAGAACTTCCAATTAAAAAACAAGTGTTTTTAAATGGAATAACTGTAAACATAAAAAAACCCCGCATATCTTGCGGGGTTAATCAATTGGAGAACAGGAAGGACCTATTCTTCTTCTTCGCTGAATCCTGCCAGATCTTCGATCCCGCCTTCATCGTCGTCATCATCGTCAAAAGATTCGGAGGCGTCAAAGCCGCTGTCATTGGCTTGTGCGACCAGAGCGTTCCACTCTTCTTCGCCTTCCATTTCTTCCATCACATCATCCTGATCGTCTTCAAGAGCGAAGACACGCTGATGCGAACGGATCAAATCCTCTTTAAGGTCTTCAACCTGAACGGTGTCTTCTGCAATTTCACGCAAAGACACAACGGTATTCTTGTCATTGTCGCGGTCGACAGTGAGCGGAGCGCCGGTCCCGATGCGGCGTGCGCGCTGGGCAGAAACCATCACCAGTTCGAAACGGTTTGGCACTTTCAGGATACAATCTTCAACGGTAACGCGAGCCATCTTAATTCCTTTTCAAAAAACATAAAAAGAGCGGGTGGGAGACTTATAGACAGCTCCCACCCGAAAATCAAGACATTCCTGTAAAAAAGCCGGAATTCCGCGCTTTTTACCCTCTCCGGATTCCGGAAAGGAATTCCGCAACTTGAACCTGCAGGGTTTCGGCGATATGCGCCAATTCCGAAGCCGCCTCGTTCAACGCTCTGGCCGAATCTCCGGTTTCCGAGGCATTGCGCTCGACTTCATGGATATTGTGCGCCACTTGTTGCGTTCCGTGCGAAGCCTCGGCCACGTTGCGTCCGATTTCGGCGGTGGCGGCGTTTTGTTCTTCAACTGCACCAGCCACGGTGGTGGTGGCATGGTCAATTTCCTGCACGTCGCCGATAATACGGCCGACCGCCTCGACACTGCTGCGAATGGCTTCCTGAATGCGCCCGACCCGTTCGTCAATCTCGATGGTTTTCGAGGCCGTCTCGGTCGCGAGCTTTTTGACTTCATCGGCCACAACCGCGAAACCTTTTCCAGCCTCTCCGGCACGGGCAGCCTCGATCGTGGCGTTGAGTGCCAGAAGGTTGGTTTGCTCTGCGATTTCCTTGATTGAGGAGATCACGTCGCCGATCGAATCAGCCAACACATTGAGTTCGGAAACTTGCTCGTTGGTGCGCTGGGCCTCGCCAGAAGCGCGGCTCGACTTTTGCGCAACATTTGTGATTTGTTGCGAAATCTCGCGGCTCGAAACGGAAAGCTCTTCCGCGGCGGACGCAACAATCTGGACATTGTTATCGGCGTCCGATGCGGCCGAAGCCACAACACGGCTGGCTTGGGCGGTGTTGGCGGAAACGGCGGTCATTTGTTGGGCAGTCGCCTGCATCTCGGTGGCCGCAGCCGCCAAGGATTTAATAATCCCCGCCGTCCGGCTATCGAAATCGTCGGCCAGTTTATTCATCGCCGTGCGTTTTTCGATTT
>Ga0116142_10000456_pt1 | contig 54333 bp, 39 predicted proteins | sample AD_UKC033_MetaG_FD_89785 | JGI IMG/M metagenome (GOLD analysis project Ga0116142, IMG submission 89785) | Active sludge microbial communities of municipal wastewater-treating anaerobic digesters from USA - AD_UKC033_MetaG | ecosystem: Engineered > Bioreactor > Anaerobic > Digestate | place: USA... | reverse complement strand
TGCTGTTAGCATCAATGACAGGATAATACCACTAAAAATAAATACCAGCTTTTTCATAATTACAGTTTTTAAGTTAGACATAAATTTTATTCTTTAAATATTTAATACTCTTTTAATCTTTTAGTAAACATAATTTTCTTTACAAGTAAATTTTAATCAAACAATAACTCGAATTCATCAATTTCCTCTTCAGCTTCATCGTAATACATATCATCTGATTGTTCTTCTTCCTCAACGTCATAATAAATTTCATCCGCGTAATCTTTTTCAGTTGTGATATGACTATAATCAGGCACTATAACATATGCCTCAATTATACATTCAATATGATCATAACTAAGCCATAAATAGCCGTTATCTCCCCAGTAAATACCATAAGAATTTAATATTTTAAAAGCTCTTCTGTTATCATCATAACCAACAATCAACATGGCATGACAACCATCCGGTTCTTTAGTATAATCGGGCTTCCATACTTCATTACCCAAATAATAAAAATCTTCATCAGTATCAACAGCTATAATAATAGGATCTCCTCTATAAAGAACATTTTTTAGAGTCTTTACACTTGTTGTATTAACCGAATAATAGCTTTTAATTCTATATTTTTTCGCCTTTTCAATCTGTGACTCATCAGGTATATTATAACAGTTACAACCTGAAAAATAATAGGGCATATCAGACCATTTGCAAACTCCATTTTTCATTATAAAATTAAAAGCTCCAATAGTATCATAATAGGTTTCAAAATATAAACCTGAATTACAATCATTAGTAGTTTTTGTTTGGTTATATAAAAATGCTGGGCTAAACACTTTGTTATAGAGTTTATTATATCCTTGTTCATCATTGAAATAATAGCTCATAGCACCATAAGCTATTGCCCATGCAGCACAAGACCCCTGATAATAGCCTTGTCCATAAGGTTCAGGAGGAGGTGTATTTAGCACAAATTTTACAGGTAATACAGGTAATTGGTAATCATTTACAAGAGCAGAAGTTCCTTTTCCAACCAAATATATTTTGAATTTATCTAAGCTTTTTTTTGCTCCGGAATTTACTTTATATCCAATATAAACATCTTGTGATTGATATTCAGAAACATTGCTCTGTTTTTCTTTAGAATATAAATCATCAGAAAACAATGATGTATTATATCCGAATCTCAAGAAACCACTGGAAAGTACTATAAGTAACAGACAGTATAAAGTAAACTTTTTCATGACTTTACGATTTAGTTAAAAAATCATTTAATTATCACTCGCTTACTTAGTTAATACTTGTTTATTCTTTAGGTAAACAAAATTTTCAATATTTATTCGAATTTGTAAAAAAACAAGCTCGGGGTAAAGCAAAATACTATCTATTCTTCTTGTTTTTTCTCTTGTTTTTTCTCTTATTCTTCTTTTCCTTTTTGATTAGTTTTTTATTTGTTTTATTTATATTACGAAATTCTTCATAAGTTGTATCCAATGTTTCAATGATATATTTTTCATGTTTACCAAGTAGTTTTTGAAAAATCAAATTTAGCAAACCCCTTCCCTCAGCGTAAACTCTAATTGAATCATCCTTGTATATTACATCAAAACAGTAGCTTTGTCCAAAACCATTGAAAGGATATAAAAACAGTTTTAAATAAAGCGTTTTTTCATAATACTCACCAGAAACCAATAATGTAAAACAGTCGTTAATTACTGTATTTGTTTGTTCAAGAATAATTATTGGAACAGTATCATGCTCATTCATTATAGAATCAACCATTTTTAAATTCAATTCAAATTCTTTAACATGCATAGTTTTTGACAACAATTGCGAAATATTAGCCTCAGTAATAACAAAATTAATAAAACGAGGAACTTCAAAAGAGAAATCATCTAATTTAATAGACATTCGAATCTTACTACTTGAGTCTGAACTAATTTGGAATTTGGAAATATTTAGATTATTGATTATATCAACTATAGAACCTGATGAATCCGAAAATGCGACAAACTCGTTGAGTTGAATATCTTCTGCTAAAATATTATATTTTTCTCCTTCTGTATAATCTAATTTAAATGGGACATTATTCAGTTTGCCTTCAAAATCCAAAGATAAATCAGTGGAGTCGCTTATTATGGAGTATTTTAAGTTTCTCAAATACACACCAATATTGTAATCATATCCATATACTGAGGGTGTATCATCATTTTCCCTATTTTTCGCCTTTCCGTTTTTCTTATGATCTAAATCGGTTTTCTTTTCTTTAACAGAATCTTTATAACTAAACTTAAAATCACTCAACGAACCTACAAAATTAAATTCAGACATTTCTATAATCCCGTCAAGTGATAATTCTATCATATCATATTCAACATCTTTTGCAATAACATCGCCACTTAACGATATATCAAAATCTGTAATTACAGATGAAATTTTATTGTAAAGTTCATCTGTAATATACCCTGATTTCATTGCCACATTTAATATTTCTGAAAACTGTAAGAATTCTGCATTTAAGTTTTGAATCGCGAAATCAAAAATATCTATGTCATTATTACTAAAGGCTATATTGCTTGAATAAAATAGTCCGTCAAAAATCCCAAATTGAATTTCATTTACTGTTAATTGACCTTTGTTATAAACAGGGTCAGCCTTAATAGTTTTGATATTTAATAAAGTATCATTATTCATGTTGGTTCCATCTTTACTGTTCATCAAAAACAAATTTTCAATAAAAAAAATCAGCTTTCCATATTCAATGGAAAAGTTATCTGTCTCATGTTTAATATTGGAATCATATTGCTGGTGGTTGGTATTTTTTAAATTGTTAGCCAGTTCTTTAAAACTATTCTTATGATATTCTGTGATTGAATCAATACCGGTCAAATTGCCATTGAAAAAACAATCAATTTTCTTAAAATATGCAAATGATTCCGGAATAACAATTTTGAAAAGATTACTCGTATTGTCAAAACTAAAATCTATAGTGGCGGAGATACTATCAATATAAGGATAAATTTTTTCACTGGAATTTATAAATTTTGCTATTGACAAACCTGATTCAGATTCAATTCTGTACAAATCAATATTTTTCAGATTTATTAAATATTGAGATAAGAATGTACTATCAAAAATCGTCATCCCCGAAACAGATGATTCTACACCATAAAAATTAAAATCACAATTTGACAGTATTAAGTTGTTGTTAAAAAACCTTAAATCTGAAATAAAGTCAGTTATCTTTAAATCTGTATTGCTTTTGGAATTAGCCAAAACACTTTCATAATACGGGCTACAACTGTCAATTTGTTTCTTAATTCTTACCAATATTGACTGAAAGTCATTTACATTAATTTCTATTTGAAAAAGAATATTATCAAATGCTAAGCTTAAATTAATTTCTAATCTATCAAGAAAAGTTTTTTGAGATTTTTCAGAATTCTCTTTAACATTATTACCATTTTTAAATATTTCTGACAAATTATTTAAATCAACTGTATCCGCAGAAATAAAAGCAGATAATTTGATCAATGAATCATTAAAAAAATGATTAAAATCGTAGGCTTCACCAGTCAGAAAAAACCTGTTATTATTAAAAATAAAATTCGATTCAGTAATACGAAAATTTGAGCTTATTAGACTTAAAGTTGCATTTATATTTTGAAATTTAGAACTAAAATCCTTAATCTTTAGAGTAGCTGAGTAAATTTGAGCATCCTCAATCTCGATTTTCTTTAATATTTTCGAAAGCCCTTCAATTGAGAAATCACTTAACAAGGCTTTTATTTTGATACTTTTTGTTGACATTCTTCCCGATAATTCTTCGATTATTTCTGAATTTTGCAATTGTTTCAAATAAGATAAATCTGCATCAAAACCTATATCAATATCTAATTCAGAATCGGAATTTATACTGCTCAGCACAATTTCTTTATTTGAAAATAAAACTGAATTCAAAGCTTTAATATTTAAATCTTTTATGATAACAGAATCACTTTCTTCTCCGGCAATCGAATCGTAAGAATATACTAAGCAAAAATCAGAATCAATTTGTTTCAAACCTTTAAGATTAAAAAAACAGTTGTCTGTTGTTCCTGATAAAGCGCAATCAGATTTAAAAAATAGCTTTTCAAAATCATTAGCGTTATCGCATTCCCAGGCAAATTTTAAATTTTGTAATACGACATTTATCTCGTTGTTTGTTGCAGTTGATAATAATAAACTATCAAAATCATAATCTAACATTTCTGAAATATCTGAACAGACATTGCTGGTAAGCGGGAAACCGAAATTTCCATATATTTCTCCTGAATAATTTTCGGGGCCATCCTCAACTGTAAGCAAAAATTCGTTAAAAAATATATCTCCAAAATATGCTGTATCGGGAATATCGAGATTAACTAAATAATTATCTGATTCTGATTTGTATATGTATTTTATTCCAGAATTAAATATCTCAAATTCCCTATTAGCTAACTCCTGATCATTAAAACGATATAATATTAAATTTCCATTACATTGCTTAATCATAAAACAATAGGTATCTAAATAATTATTATTTAAACAATCCTTAGTGTCTTCAATAAACATAGAAACGTCAAGTTTTGCATAATATATAAAAGCACTGATTTGGTACTCGGAGATTTGTTCCAAATTAAAATCATCAATATGTGATTTATAGTTATTGTAAGAAATATAACAACTATCCAATTCACAATTGTGTACTAAAATATTTACATTATGTGGTTCAGATTCCGAATACTTATCAAAAAAAGTATCACCATCATCAAACAAATTGACATTAAAATCAGCCCCATAAAACGAAATATTGTTTATTTGAATCGTATCTGTAAATAGTGATTTAATATTAATATCTATAACAGTATTCTTTGATTTAATCAAGTCTTGTAGCTCCCCATATTTCTCATCAGACATTTCAAAATTGTCAATAACTAAACAAACAGAAGACTCATCTAAATTAAAATCGTATTGTATATCTCGTATTTTGATGCTTTTGCCTGTATATTCTGATAGAAAATAACCAATTATTTTTGGATTATGCCCTGCATAACTCAACGACAAAAATAAAATACATGACAATAAAAGAGATTGCCAGATAACATATACAATTACCAATAAAATTGACTTAATATTTTTCTTTGTTTTCATATTGCAAATATTTATTACGCAAGTAATAATATTAAGATCTCTAATAAGTAAACAAAATTTTTAGTCTGTATATTATTGTTTACCTAACAAGTTCAATTTTAAACATGTGAGTGAAAGACTCAGAGCGGATTACCAGGTAATATATTCCGGGGCTAAAAGTTAATGTGGAAATAGAATGCACGTTTTGCCCTTGCATAACTATCTGATTAGCAGCATTATAAATTATACAATCATAAATATCTAAATCTGACATAATAAAGATTTCATTCGAAACAGGATTAGGATAAACCTGAAATTCAAATGGGTTTTTGTAGTTAGAAACACTGGCACCAGTCATTTCGGCATATCTTGCCATAAATTCTTCATAATACATTCCTGCAATTTCAGCATCGTAAATTATCAGAGTATTCTCATCATAATCCTCCTCGGCTGAATTTGTCCAATTGTGCGAACCGGTAATTACACATGGTTCACTCTCAGGGTTTGTTGCATCAATTACGGCGTATTTATGGTGAAAGAAATTTGCAGTTGTAAAATGTGATAAAACATCAACTCCGGCATTAAGCAAACTATTATATTCTGATCCGACATATAAAACATTTTCAATTATTCCCCTAACATCAACACCGGCATTATGAATATCAATGACAGCATCGCCCAGATCATTATTTATAAAAGTCAGCATAGCAAATTGCATATCTGTATCTGCCGTAAGAATTGTTGACTCAATATGAGAAGTAGTCCCGTCAGTAGGGGAAAAATACAACTCTACCGGAATACCTCCAATATTGAAATTATGAGGAGTATTATCCGTTTTATCTGCTCCGAACTTTGCATTTGATTGATTTGGAGTGATAGTATTGCTGCCCCACATCTCTTCAAATTCAGTTTTATAAGCATTAGCAAGTGCCTGATCCTGAATTATTATCATATTATTATAATCATCATGGCAAGAATTGTACGAATGATTTGTAGATCCCGTAAGGATTGTAGCATTTTCGGAATCAGCGACATCAATAATAAGAAATTTATTATGCATTACTTCACCATCATCCGGTCTTTGAATAAACGGAATCGTTACCGACAAATTTTCAAGTTCATCGTTGTTTGTTCCGGTATTTGCGGCAGCTATGTATCTGACAATAACTCCGCGGGATTGGGCATTATTTATCGCTGTAACAATTGGTAAACTAGACGTACTGTAATTACATACGTCCAGAGTGGTTTGTGCAGAATTTACATAAGCAATGATCGTATCTTCAAAATGTTCTGTCCACATAGCATCAGCAATCGTAGAAGCATTATTATCGCACCAGTGATTGAAATAGACTTTTATTTTGCCAGACGATTTTGAAGCTGTTGAGTATATTCCGGTTTCTGAGTAATGCTTCAGTCCATCTATTTCGACATATGCACGAACATAATATATGGTGGCAGGAGAAAGATTTTCGAGTTTTAGACCCTTATGCTGTCCGAGTTTTAAATCATGGCTAAAGCCATATTCGATATAACAATCTGCCGAATTATGATTTACCCATTCAAAGGAAAGTGAATTTTGTTCGATTTTGTCAATCGACAAAAAATTATTCTGCGCCATAAGTCCAACAATTACGAAAAGCGAGAATAATAAATAAAAAAATGTTTTTAACATAAACCAATTGTAAGAATTATAATAAAGATACTAAAACATTTAAATATAGCGCCAAGTTAACATTTTATGAAAATCGAAAAAAATAATCTCCTCTAAATAGTAGAGATTCCTTTTACAATTTATATTTCATTTTTTCAACTCTTACTGGATACTTTCTGCCTGTGTAATTTCTGAATCTTCTACAACTTGCTCTAATGGCTTAAGATTAGCATGCGAAATCCATTTCCATGTTCCGTCAACTTCAACAAAAACACTCATACGAGCAGCCGGTGATTTTGAAAGTCGTTCACCTTCAACTGTTTCTTCAACAGAAACCATATATGTAGCAACAATAACCTTATCGTGTTGAGTAGTAACTAAATTTGTAATTGTGTATGAATGGATGTTTAATTCAGAAATAAGCTGTATCTCCTGCTCTTTATTGTTTGCACCATCTTCGTGTACCGCTTGAAAACCTTCCGCCATAAAACTTTCTGCTGCTTCGACATCACTTTCCTGGAGAATATTCCACAGTTGATTTACCAATTCCTCACCCGATTGCTCTTTAACTTCTTTCTTACCTGACTCACAGGAAAATATAAAAACTGACATTGCCAAAAGCAATGAAATACTAAAAAATGTAACTCTTTTCATAATTTTGTTTTTTTACATGAATAATTTGACTGTATAAAGACAAATGTATATAAAATTTTACATAAAACTTTCGATTATCAGACTGTTTTATAAAACTATTTACAATGAAAAAATTTCTATCTTCAAAATTAACAATCAATATATCTATCCAAATACACTATTATTCAGCGCAACCGCAGTCTATGTATTGATTTATAAGTTTGTTAGAAATTCCCATTGATGAGAATCCACCATCGTTGAATAAATTCTGCATGGTTAACATTTTACTTAAATCTGAGAATAAAAACATGCATATATTAGCGCATGATTCACTATCGGCATTTCCTAAAGGAGACATTGCATCCGCATAATTTAGGAATGCGTTAAATCCGGACACGCCGACTCCGGCAGTTGTACGCGTTGGTGACTGAGAAACAGAGTTTATTCTCACATTTTTAGCTACACCATAATGATAACCGAATTGGCGAACAATAGATTCCAGCATTGCTTTTGCCTGTGCCATATCGCTATAACTTGAGAAAACTCTTTGAGAAGCAATATATGATAAGGTTACAACTGAGCCCCACTCCTTAATTGCATCTAATCTTTTGGCAACAGAAAGCACTTTGTGTAATGATATTGCGGAAACATCAAGAGTTTTAAAAAAGTAGTTATAATCTAGTTCAGTATAAGGAATATTTTTACGAACATTTGGTGACATGCCGACTGAATGCAATACAAAATCCAATTTACCTCCTAAAATTTGCATAGATTCTTCAAAAAGGTCTTCTAAATCGGAAACTTCGGTTATGTCAGCTGCAATAACCTGCGAATTGGATTGTTTTGCAAGTTCGTATATGTCTTTTTTTCTTAAAGCTATTGGTGAATTTGACAGAACAAATTGAGCTCCTTCTTCATTTGCCTTTTGAGCGACTTTCCAAGCTATAGAATATTCGTCAAGAGCTCCGAAAATAATACCGCGTTTATCTTTTAATAGATTATGTGTCATCTTAAACAATTTATAAAGCTAATAATTTAATTTGGGTACAAAAATACAAAAGAATTATAATTTGGTATATTATGCATAACAAGTAAATTATATTGCATTAGAAATTGTTAATCTAAACTTGGAATAATCAAACTGTTTTTAAGCCATTTTCACCTCAGCAAAACTTCTCTCCACTCCTTTTTTATATTTTACAGCAGGATAACCGAAAATCACAAATAATCCTTCACGGCTTGGGTACTTTATTCCGTATTTCTCGCGAAGTTTTTTTGCTTTTCTACCATTTTGAATTAAAGGATGTATGCCTCCCAACATACAGTTTCCAAGTCCCAGGCTTTCTCCTGCCAGCATTGCATAAGTCGCAGCTACAATAGGATCGGCAGGATCGGTATAAGGAGAGCCATAAAAGTACATTGCTAAAGGAGCATCATACATCACGAGATTTTTCTCCTTTTTCATATTTTCGATGTAAACTTTAAACAGAGGACGAACAAAACCTTTAAACATTTCGTCATTTGACTTTCCCCAGAACGGACGCATTATAGCCAAAAACCAATTAGACACGAACCATTTCATGCCTTCGAGATAACGGCAAAAGTCGAAACTAAAAGCTCGAACTTTATCGTATGAATCAAAGACAACAACATGCACATCAGACGGCGGTAAACCCATAGGAGCGGTTTTGGCAGCATTAAGAATTTTGTCTATAATTTCCTTTTCGACAGGTTTTTCTTTAAATTCACGGACACTACGACGAGTTTTAAACAAGTTTACCAGACTGTCATAACTTGCCAATTCGGCTTTGGGAGGTAAATCGAATAGCATTTCGGCTGAAAGTTCTCTGCCAGAAATTGTAATTGCTCCTTCGGGACAAATTGCCATACAGTGACCGCAACCAATACAACCAAAAATGCTGGAATCTGAAATTACGACTTTCTTATTTTTTATTTCAAGGCTAAAATCTTTACATACTTCTACACACAAGCCACATCCAATACATTTTTCCTTATCAATATTGATTTGTGCTTTTTCTTTTGTTCGTGTTGTTGGTATAGGCATAAGTATAATTTATTTGTAATTATTTAGGTGTCATCTATTGTTCGCTTTTGTTATAGTATTTGTAGCCACCCGATACTCCCCTAATTTGACAAATACATATTCCAAAAGCTATCGTTCTAGCTTATAAACCCCCGACTAAAAAGTCGGGGTTACTGACAATTGAGCCCTCCGGGCTCAGAATTTTGACCACCTAAAGAATTACATTTATTTAATCATTACAGCTAATCTAAAGAAATTATTTACAGAGCCTAAAACTTCATATTGAACATAAAATGATTTCGTCCACTCCATAAATGCCTTATACTCATGCATTGGAACACTAAATTCGTCAAAGAACAAAATATCTCCCGGTCTGATATAAGGATACATTATTGTCAAAATAAAAAGTGTGGATGAATACAAATCGGCATCGAGATGAATTACTTTTCTATTTTCAGATTTGTAATCAGATAAAAAAGGAATTAAGGTTTGCTGAAATAATCCCTGATAGAACTTAACTCTCGAATCCTCAATGTCCGGTTGTTTATTTCCACTCGACATTGCTCCTGCTTTAAAGATTCCCCAATCTTCAGGCAATCCAGTAAATGTATCAAAACCATAAAACCTTGATCCTGAATTTGTTATACGATTAACCCACCATCTGAAAGACACTCCTTTCGAAACGCCAAATTCAAGATAATCTATACTTTCATCATTGAGTTTAAATTTTTCAATAACGTATTCATATAGTTTTTCACGTTTATGATAATCAAATTTCGGGGAATAGTAATCACACATCCCGTCTTTTTTATGCTTATGCACGAATCGTGACAGTCTTGCAAGATTTCCAAGAAAAAAATATACATTGGAAGGAATAAAAATATGCAGTCTTAAGGCGAAAAACAGTGCTTTTAATTTAGCTCTCATGAATCTATTTTTACTTATAATTGTTTAATATCAGCCTTGATATTTTCGATCAACTTCTCGCTTGCCGGAACCATTGGCAAACGCAAATAATTGTCTATTATTCCCATTTCAGCCAGATAAGCCTTAACACCACAAGGATTTCCTTCGGCAAACATATATCCAACAGAGGGTAATAATTTGTAATGCAATTTCATTGCTTCATCAAACTTCGTATTAAAAGCAAGACGAACCATATCAGATACTTGTTTTGGAAAAGCATTCGCAGCAACAGAAATTACACCTTCGACACCAACTGAAATAAGTGGTAAAGTCAATCCATCATCACCTGAAATAATGGTAAAATCATTGGCTTTAATACTAATTAATTTCATAATCTGATCTACAGAACCACAAGCTTCTTTAATTGCAGTAATATTTTCAAAATCTTCTGCAAGTCTTATTACAGTTTCGGGCATTATGTTTATTCCGGTACGACCAGGCACATTATATAAAACAACCTGAACAGGACATGCCACAGCAACCGCAGCAAAATGCTGGTATATTCCTTCCTGATTTGGTTTATTATAATAAGGTGCAACACTTAAAATACCATCAACTCTGTCAAGCTTAGCAGTTTTGATTTTCTCAACAACTTCTGCAGTATTATTTCCACCTATTCCATACATTATTGGGACACGACCTGCGATTTCTTTTTTAGCGAATTTAAGAATTTCGTCTTTTTCCTGTTGAGATAAAGTTGCTGATTCTGCAGTTGTCCCCATAACAACCAAATAGTCAACTCCTCCTGTAATCAAATGATTTATAAGTTTTGCAAATGCCTTAAAATCTATTGATTTATCTTCACAAAAAGGAGTTACAATAGCTACTCCTGTTCCAATAAAGTTGGTTTTCATCTGTTTATATTTTTATTTATACTCAAGTCAGATAGTAAATGTCAATCCTTTGTTGTCTTCAACATTTTCAGATAATATTCGGTTTGATCCAATAATTCACGTAGAGGATTAATTTCTTCAACCGGCTCTTCATCGTTATCACTTTCATCCAAAGGCTTTTTATCCAGTACATTAATCATCAGGTCATAATAATTCGGTTCTATTTCGCAGTACCGCCCTGTTTTGAATAATGCAACTGATTCTGCTACAACAAACCTGACAGATAAATTTTCTGTAAGATTCAAGTCCATTAAAATATCAAATTCCTTTTGTACAAAATCTTTTACCGAATCTTCATTAGGTTTGAAATACCAATTCAAATCCTTATAACAAAAGAATTTATAGTCCAAAGGTTGAATATGATAATTAGATAACTCCTTTTGAGCTACAAAACCTAAGATAATGATTTCAGGAATAAACTTTCTCCATTTATGGACAAAATCACGAACAATTACAAAATCTTCTTCTTTCGTTGCATTAAATAATATACCCAGGCTTTTTGCATCTCTCAAATTACATACAATTGCATTATTTTCAGGTTTTCTGAAATCTTTGCGTAAGCGATACAGACCGTACTTATATTTTAAATTATTAATGAACTCCACTATTACAAAAAGATTTAATACAAAAATAAAATTATATATTCAGAACTCACAAAAGATGTGGATTTTTTTTAAACAAATTACAGTTATTAAACCTTTAAAATTGCATACTCATTCTAAAAACAGGATTTGAATAAGGAGACATTGAGCATTCATTAAAATTATACAGAACCATTATCAGCATATAAGATTTTTTACCAATAGGAGTTTGAAAAGCAAAACCGGCAAGTGGAGTTCCAATCCATTTAATACTAGTACCTGGAAAATCATAGTAATTACTGATATTTATAGCAGAATATTCGGCATAAAGCAAAATTCCCGAACCCTGATAAGCATTTAAAACTTCTCCCAAATTTTTAATAATCGTATAACTTGCAAAAACGTTTCCTCCATACATACTTCCTTCATAATTGTAATATGATGAGTTTGCATAAGTGTAATTAATCCCGGTTCCCATTGATAATCTGTTTGAAACTCTGTAACCAATTATTGGATTTACAGAAATAAATGTTACAGATCCAAAAGACAATCCTACATCACCACCAAAAAAAATACGTTTGGCAGTAGTCGGATTATTCTCAAGATACTGTGCATTGGCTGAAGTTAAACAAAAGGCAAACATCAGTAAACAACAACAGTATTTTTTAATTATTTCCATTTGCCTTTTTATTAGGATTTGTAATACTTTTATCATTGCTTAAAATAGCCTGATAAAATATTTCTTCAATTATAGTGCGAACATTCATTTTAATTATTTTCCAGTTTTCTGCATCCGGATAAACCCGATTTGAATTAAAAACGTATATCATATCATAATAAGGATCAGCCCAGACCATTGTTCCTGTGTATCCACTATGTCCATAGGCAAGATGTGATGAACTCCCACTTCCCAATCCTTTTGTTGTATCTCCGGGACAAGGTTTATCCCATGCCAGACCTCTTCTGTTTATTGTAGAATCAAACTGATATTTGGTAAACATTTCTATCGTTTCGGATTTAATGTATTCGACCCCTCCATATTCTCCACCATCAAGATACATTTGCATCATTTTAGCTACATCATTTGCCGAAGCAAATAATCCCGCATGACCTGATATCCCTCCAAGCATTGACGCTCCCTGATCATGAACATATCCATGCAGCAATTGTCTGCGAAACAACTTATCATTTTCGGTAGGAACAATTTTATTTTTATCAAATCTTTGTAGTGGATTGAAACAAAACGTCCATGCTCCTATACTTGAATAAAACTCATTATTTAAATAATCAGGAAAACTCTGATTGGTAACCGATTCAATAAACAATGGGAACAAATAAAAACCCAAATCCGAATAAACATATCTACCATACGGATTTTTATCAGATTTTCTTATTTGTTCGTAAATACTGTCTTTAAATGAATTTAACAAAAACATATTTTCTGCTACCTGAATCGAAAATTCTTCAGAAAACCCGTTGCTATAATATTGTAGTCTAACAGCCTCATTTTTAACAGTTTCTTTATAAAATGGAATCCATGATTTAAATCCTGCCCTATGCGTTAGGATATCAAAAAATTTAAAACCTGATTTATCACAGTTTTCAATATTTTTGACATATTTTGAAAGGCTGTCATTTAATTCATATTTATTTTCATCATAAAGTTTCATTAAAGCTGGTGTTGTCCCGACTACTTTTGTTAATGAAGCAAGATCGTACAAATCAAAATCTGTAACAGGGAGGTCTTTACTATAAGTATGATAGCCAAACGATTTCTGATAAAAAACTATACCATGTCGTGCTGCGACAATCTGTCCTCCCGGAAATGCTTCGGCAACAATAGCATCATTCATAACGGAATCTATCTTATAAAGCCATTTTGAATCTACTCCGGCTTCTTCAGGGACTCTGGTGTATTTTAGCCTAATTTTTTCTGTATTATAGCCGCTACCAACAGGAAATCTTTTGTCAGGAGTAACAGGCAAGCGTCCTTGTGCAGGAATTCCGCCAAAAATTAACTGAGCCGAAAAATCATTTGTTATTTCCCAGTCATTATATGAAACAATTACAGCAACACATTTGTCAGCATTTTTAAAATAAGCCAGACTGTAAGGATTTGCAAACACATCAAGAATAACATTATTCTGTCCGCTTATATCGTCAATAAACTTAATTGTTTCATCACTTATCCCATATCTTTTTGCAGATGAATAATATGTATTATGTACACCGGCAATTACTAAATTGTACTTCAACAACTCTTTAATCAAGCCCTCATAACCGTATTTTTTAATTGCCTCAGAATAAATATAATCGTCTGTTTTAGTGTAATATTTTAAACGATTTTGAAAACTACTTAATTTACTATTTCCAAAACTGATAGTTGCTATTCGTAATGTATCCAGATTTTTAAGCGGCACAATTGAATTATTATTAGTAACTAAAGTGAGTGAGCTTTCGATAAGTTTCTGCTGCATTAACCTTGCATCCGAATTATTCAAATCCTCATATAAATTTTCTGTAGCAATAGGTTCAAAGTCGTTTAATCCTGCCCAATATTTAGCCATCAACACTTTTTTGCAACGTAAATCAATTTCTTCCTGAGTAATCAGTTCTTCATCAACTGCTTTTTTTATTTCGTTGATAACCAAATCTACATCGTTAGGAAATAACAAAATATCATTGCCTGCTAATAAAGCTTTAACGTCTGATTCTCCGGGTTTGTAATAATTTGTAATTCCGCCCATATTCAGTGCATCTGTAAAGACCAGACCTTTAAATTCCATTTCTTCTTTTAGTAATTTGTTTACCGCTAATGGTGACAATGTAGCTGGAGTATTATGTTCAGGGTCAATTGCCGGAACGAACAAGTGACCAACCATTATTCCGCTTATACCTTTCTTGATTAAATATCTGAACGGAAAAAGTTCTATTGAATCCAAGCGAGAAATATTATGATTAATTACAGGTAATGAAATATGAGAATCAACATCGGTGTCTCCATGTCCGGGAAAATGCTTACCTGTTGCCATAACTCCGTTATCCTGCATACCTTTCATATACTGATAGGATTTTTGGGCAACATTGAATTTATCTTCACCAAAAGAACGTTCGTTTATTACAGGATTGTCAGGATTGTTATTTACATCACAAACCGGTGCAAAATTTACATGAACGCCTACTCTTTTTAATTGTCTTGCAAATTCAATTCCCATTTCATATATCAATCTGTCATTTTGAATTGCACCTATCATCATCTGTCGTGGATACAAAACAGTACTGTCAAGCCTCATACTAACTGACCATTCGGCATCCATAGAAATTAGCAAAGGAACTTTGCTTATTGACTGATATTTGTTTATCAATATTACTTGTTTCGTTGGACTACCCTGCATGAATATCAATCCGCCAATTTTATAATTTTGAATCAATTCTGAAATATATTTTTCATGTTCATACGTTCTGTCCGAATATGCCTGGACCATCAGCAATTGTGCAATTCTTTCATCAGGAGTAAGACTATTAAACACAGAATCAACCCAAATTGAATCAGCAGTATAAAATGGTGGATCTGCAGTTTGATTAGAAAAAATGCTTTTATTATCTTCAAAAGCAATCCTTAAATTAAAAAAACTGAGTAAAAAAGTAAATAATAAAAACCCCGAAAATCGCCACATAATAGTTTTTTTACAAATTTTGTAATTAATAAACTAACTACATATATAAAAACAAAGTTTTTTTAACAAATAAACGTTAATTACAAATAATTAATTATATTTTTGATAAGTAAAATTACTAACCTACGAGAAAACTTATGAGTAATCTTAATGATAGTCAAAATACAATCAAAGATGAATTAGAAATATTAAGAAAAGAAAATTCCATTTTAAATGAACAATTATCTAGGCTTAATCAACTTTTTCAGAGTACTACAATAGGTATATATCGTACTACTCCGGAAGGAGAAGTAATCCAAGCCAATGAGCCACTTATAAAAATGCTCGGCTACTCTTCACTTGATGAGATGCAGAATTACAACCTGGAAAATGACAAATTAATATTATCTCTGAATCGAAATATATTTAAATCCAGAATAGAAAAAGAAGGAATTATTATTGGACACGAAACACAATGGCTTAAGAAAAACGGAGAAAATATTTACATTCGAGAAAGTGCACTTGCAATAAAGGATTCTACAGGTAAAATAATTTTCTACGAGGGAACAGTAGAAGATATAACTGCTCAGAAATTGAAAGAATTTGAGCTTCGGGAAAGTGAAGAAAAATATCGTAAACTTGTTGAGCTATTGCCAAATGGAGTAATTATTCATAAAAATAATAAAATTATTTTTGTTAACGATTTTGTTGTAAAAACGGTAAAAGCTAAAAGCAAAGATAGTTTAATTGGAAAGGATATTTTTAATTACATACATCCAGACTACTATAAGATAGTAATAAAAAGACTAAACAGAATCATTGAAGAAAAAACAACTGCCCAATTAAAAGAGGAAGTTTATTTAACAGAAACCGGCGAAGAAATTAATGTAGAGGCCTGCACAATTCCTTTTGAAATGAACAGGGAAACATACTTCCTTACAGTAGTCAACGATATAACAGAAAGGAACAGAGCTGAAAAAGAACTCAGATTATCTGAAATTACTTATCGTGGAATGCTGAATAATATTTCAGAAGCAATTTTCATTCAGGATGAAAATGGTTTTTTTATAGACGTTAATCAAGCTGCACAGAATTATTACAAATATGAACATAATTACTTTATAGGACGATCGCCTGTTGACTTGTCTGCTGACGAACGTAACAACATGCAAATAATTAATGGGCAAATCAAAAAAGCTTATGAAGGATCTCCTCAAATTCTAGAATTCTGGGGAAAGAAATCAGATGGAACAGTTTTTCCAACTGAAGTGAGTATGGTTTCAGGTTTGTATTTTGACAAAAAAGTAGTAATCGCAGTTGTTCGTGACATTACTGAAAGGATGAATACAGAAAAGCAATTGATAGATAGCGAAAGGAAATATCGTGAACTTATCAATTTTGCAGTTGGAGGAATAATGATTGGTGCAGAAGATGGTATTATTCTCGAAGCCAATTCTCATATGTGTAAGTTATTAGGGAGAAGCAGAAAAGATATTATCGGCAAAAATATAAGCGATGGGTTCTTTACCCAAGCTAGTCTTGAAAAAACGCCATTCAATTATGACAAATTAAAAAAAGGGATGCATTTAATCAATGAAAGAGAAATATTGCGTCCTGACGGATCTGTTATTAATATTGAAATGCATTCGAAGATGATGCCTGACGGAAGTTATCAATCAATATATCACGACATTTCGGACAGAAAAAATGCTGAAAAACAAATTCTTGCAGCCAAAGAACTTGCCGAGAAACTTAATTTACATAAAGAGGCATTATTAAAAGCTATGCCAGATATGATTTTTACTTTTAATTCCGAAGGTTACATTATTGATTTTTATTCTAACTCAAATTCATTACTATTATTACCTCCTGAGAAGTTTTTAAATAAACATGTGAATGAAGTTTTACCGAACAGTATCGCCGAACAGACTAAAGTTCATATTAACTATGTACTTAATAACAAAGAAATGGCAAAATACACTTATGAATTAAATATTAATTCAGAAGAAATGTTTTTTGATGCAAAAATGGTATATATTAATTCGCAAACCGTATTGACAGTTGTTAGGGATGTTTCAGAAAGGATGAATCTTATATCGGAACTTCGAAAAGCGAAATCAAAAGCCGAAGAAAGCGACAAACTAAAATCTGCTTTCCTTGCTAATATGAGTCATGAAATCAGAACCCCTATGAATTCTATTCTAGGTTTCACAGATTTGCTTAAAGAGAATGAAACCGAAGAGGAGAAAAAAGAATATTTAGGAATCATTGAAAATTCATGCAATTCACTTATGGATATAATAAATGATATTATAGAAATTTCGAAAATTGAAGCAGGTATTATCAAAATATCCAATGAACAAATTAATGTAAATTTTTTATTAGAAAACATTTGTAAAGAAATATCTGCAATTATTCCAAAAGAAAAAAATGTAAAAATAAAACTCCATAACCTTAACACTCCTAATGAAATAATCATTATATCTGACCCTGTAAAATTGAAACAAATCATAACAAATCTGATAAATAATGCTCTAAAATTTACAGAAGAGGGATTGATTGAAGTTGGTTATAAACTAAAGAATGCCTCAAAGGTCGAATTCTTTGTAAAAGATACAGGCATAGGAATTAGTAAAAAAGATCAGCAAATAATTTTTGATCGCTTTGTTCAGATTAAAAATAAATTTTCTTCAACAAATTCAGGGTCAGGTCTTGGTTTATCAATCTGTAAAGCATATGCTGATATTTTGGGTGGCGAAATGAAAGTTGAATCAGAAATAGATAAAGGTTCTTGTTTCTATTTAACACTACCTATAGTTATGATAACTAATTAAATTTGTTATATTTTTCAATAGTAGCAATTATAAAAAACAGTATCTCCTGGTATACAAAAGACTTTATTTTCTTTAATTATTGACTCATCATCGTGAATTGAAATTGAATAAATTAAAATACTATCCCCACCAACAGTTTTACATTGAAAACTTGTATCTACGAAAGAGCCGTAATAATATTTAAAAGAACCGGAACCACATTCTGTGCATAATTCGTTAATACCTACAATCTTAATTTTAAATTCATCTGCGTCATCATTCGGTAAAATATTGAGAATTCTTACAAAAATAAATGATTCTCGTGCAAAGTACTTTTCAAATGTATAATCCCATGCATAATCCTGTGGAGTAATTTCATTAGATGAACTGTGGAAATCATCTTTTTCAAATCTTAATCTAAATTTCAAATATGTATCATTTTCACATTCAAGAAAATATTTTCCCGAGGCATCTGTAGTTGTTTCAGCTAATTGCACAAAAGCTGAATTTATACTGGACGCAGACACTTTTGAAGCATCAAGATAAACCTTAACGCCTTCAACAGCATCGCCTGAAGACATGTCATAAACAGTACCGCTAAATGAATTTACCTCTTCTTCTTTGCACGAAACAAAAAATAAAAACATTACAATAATGCTTAAGACAACAGATTTTAACAATATTGAAAGATTATTTTTCAAAATTATATTACTTAATGAAGTATAAATTTCAAATTAATATGTAATTTTAGCCAAAAATAACAAAAAATAATATATCATGAGTATTTTAAGTAATCTTGAACCAAAAAATGTATGGCAATATTTTGAACAAATAACTCAAGTGCCAAGACCATCAAAAAAAGAAGAAAAAATTATAGCATTTCTGCTAGATTTTGCAAAAAAGAACAATCTTGAGGCTAAACGCGACAAAATTGGCAATGTGCTGATAAAAAAACCTGCAAGTCCGGGTATGGAAAATTTGAAATCCGTTTTGTTGCAAAGTCACATGGACATGGTTTGCGAAGCAAATAGAGATGTGAAAATTGATTTTGACAACGATCCAATTACTCCGGTTATTGAAGGCGAATGGGTTGCAGCTAAAGGCACCACACTAGGAGCAGATGACGGAATTGGGATGGCAGCTGAAATGGCAATACTTACTGATAATTCGTTAAAACATGGGCCTTTGGAGTGTCTGTTCACTGTTGATGAAGAAACTGGGCTAACAGGTGCTTTTGAAATACAACCGGGCTTTTTTGAATCAAAAATTCTGCTTAATCTCGATTCCGAAGATGAAGGGGAAATTTTTATCGGATGTGCCGGAGGTATTGATGCAGTTGCAACTTTCAATTTCAAAAACGAACCTGTCCCCTCAAACCACTCTGCATTTAAAATTACCGTTAATGGATTAAAAGGTGGACATAGCGGAGATGAAATTCACAAAGGCTATGGTAATTCGAATAAAATGGCAAACAGGTTCTTATTCCTCTTTACCGATAATTTTGACATCAGATTAGCAAATTTCGATGGTGGAAATAAAAGAAACGCAATCCCACGTGAGGCAGAATTTGTATTTTCAATAGAAAAAGACAAAATCAGTCAAATGCAAAAAGATTTTGAAATTCTAAAAAAGAATATCATTAACGAAATAGAATTGACAGAACCAAATATCAATATTATTATTGAAGCAGTTTCAAATCCCGAAACTGTAATTGACAAACAAACTCAGAAAAACTTAAGCTATGCATTATATGCATGTCCTCATGGAGTTCATGCCTGGAGTCCCGCTATACCCGGCTTTGTTGAGACATCAACAAATCTTGCATCAGTTAAATTTGATGGGAACAAAATAATTGTTGTTACGAGTCAGCGTAGTTCTGTAGAATCAGGTAAAAAAGATATCAATTATATGGTTAAATCTGTATTTGAGTTGGCAGGAGCAACAGTAGAATCAGGCGATGGCTATCCCGGTTGGGCACCAAATCCAAAATCAGAAATACTTACAATTGCAGAAAAATCATACGAAAGATTATTTGGCAAAAAGCCAGTAGTAAGAGCCATTCACGCTGGTTTGGAATGTGGATTGTTTCTCGAAAAATACCCTGATCTTGATATGATTTCATTTGGACCAACCCTAAGAGGAGTACATGCTCCGGGAGAGAAGGTGGAAATTAAAACAGTTAAAATGTGGTATGATCATTTAATTGATGTATTAAAGAATATCCCACAGAAATAAATTTAAAAAGAGCTGTTGTATGACAGCTCTTTTTAGTATTTTTGTAAAAAAAAGTAAAATGGTAAATTGGATTATACGTATTTTGATATTTGTTTTAGCTGCAGTAATTATTTATCTATTGTATAAAAGTTTTGTCCCTTCGCAAAAGAATAAAAATCAATCAACTTTAAAAAACACTTCTTCCAATCCAAAATCTGTTGCTGACGAATTATTAAAACTTCAAAACCTTAAAGAAGAAGGCATAATAACTGAAGAAGAATTTCAAAAAATGAAGAAAAAGTTAATTGATTGATTATTTCTTCATTAAACGAATTAAATCACTTCTATTTATAAGTTGCTTCTAAAGTTCAATTAGTAATTTTTTATCAAAATATTTTCAATTTTAAATTTTTAGTTTATATTTGTCATGAGAAAAGACCAAAATCATGAAAAATAAATCTTTATTTTTACTATTTTTATTGACAATTTTGTCAATCGAAACAGTCAAGTCCCAAACAGAAATTTTAAAAAGAATAGGTCAAACACCAGGTGGTGCAGCACATCATGTTAACTGGATTGAAGATCAGCAAAAACTTATTGTTGGTTGTGGAGGAAGTTTGTGGGTTTATGATATGCAAAATCCCGCAGAACCTGTAATAGTGGCTAAAAGAGCATTTATGCAACTCATCCAGGCAACTGATTTATACGGAGATATTTTATTCGCAGCAGCCGAAAGTGATGGTTTGTATGCCCTTGATTTCACAAGTGATAGTTTGACTATTTTAGATTTATATAGTCCACTTACATTTCAATATACTGGTCAACCTCAATCTATTTTTGATTTTTCACGTAGCTATGACACGCTTTTCGTACCTGTTTACAGTGATTTTTATAAAAGTGTCAGAGTTGTTACTTATAATCAGGAGGATGGTTTCACAGAACTGTATGATTATAATTTTCAACTAGGAATATCTCCGGCAGTAAAAAACGGTGCAAGATGTATTTCGATTAACGACAAATATATTGCAGTAGGAAAACAAAAAATGCCATTGGAAATATTCCAAAAAGGAGAAATTTATATTTTTAATAGATATTATCCCTATAATAAAATTTGTTCTTACGAAGATAGCCTTCTGAACAAAGTGCAAAGATTGAAATTTGCCGATTTAAATGAGGATATTTTATTCGCATGTGCCGGTTCTACAAATGCAGGATTGTCTTCTCACTTTTTCGCTTTTCATATTGATGAAAATAATATTATTCCCGTTGACACATTTTCAATTGGTTTAGGCGGTATTGGATTAGGATTACCTATTGTAAGTGCAGTTAATATAACTAATATGGACTCACGAAATGATACAATTTTTCTCGCAACCACTTGCTGGGTAGATACAGATAATTACCAAGCTGGTGAAAACTTCTCCTTTATTCCGGTACTTGATGCTACCAATCTCCCCGAACAACCAATGAGTTATGACGCACATTTTTATGGAGGTTTATGGCATTTTGATGTTGCTCTAATGCATGGGACTCCTTATATGGCAATTGCTTCTGAATGGCTAGGCCTACTTATATCAGATATTACAAATTTCGACAATCCCTTGGATACACTGTTAATGACTTCAACCGGTGGTTGGATTCACAACACAGAAACTACAGGGGATACTTTATGGGTTGCCAGCGAGGGCTGGGGATTAGCTGTTTACAAAACAGACAGTTTATTATTTGAAAACGGTTATAACACAGATGCTATGATAATGCATAAATATCAAGCATACCCGGGACATTATTTTGTTTCTGACTTTGAATTCATAAATGATACCCTTTTGTATTTATCAAGCGGACATGTCTTCAATCTTAAAAATTGGTTTACCGGAGGTGAAACTGAGTTTGTTAGCCAAGAAAATATGGGAGCATTCATTACAAAGATGGTTAAGATAAGAACAAATCTTGGGACAAGATTTGTTCTTGGTAAAGGAGTTTGGTTATTGTCAGACTTAGAAATGGGGTTTTTCAATCCCGAAACCGGTGAAGTTTTTGGAGATGATATTCTACTAAATAATGAGCCTACCGCATTTGATGTTTCTGATGACGTTTTATTTTACCCTTATAGGACTTTGCCTTATCTCCAACAGGGAGACGTACATATAGTTGCTGCAAAAATTGAAAATGATGAGTTAACTATTCTTGAAGATATGTTATTTAAAACAAACACTATTGATATAGTTGGAGCAGTTGATGCTGAAGAAAACATTGTTGTAATAGGATCAGGTGCGACTTTTACCTGGTATGAGTGGACAGGTGAGGAATTTGTAATTATCAATTCTTTTACTCATAGCAATACAGCACAAATGGCTTCGGGAGTAAAAATAAAAAATAATTTATTATATGCTTCGTATCGTTATGACGGGCTAAAAGTTATTGATATGAACGATGGTACAGAACTGGCATATTTTAAAGGCAGTGGTGGATATGACGGAATAGGTGGGTCAGGAAATAGTATTGTAAATGTTGGAAACGACGGTAAAATATACCTTTCTGATTTTTATTCAGGTGTATTTATTATTAATGCATATGATTTAACGATAAACATTCAAAATGAATTTAGCAAAATGCCTGTTGAAAACGAATTTTTCACTGTTTATCCAAATCCTGCAACAGACGAATTTACAATTTTATTAAATGATAAAACCGGTAACGACAAAACAGCAATAAAAATTACCGATATAACAGGTAAAGAAATAATTAGTAATATTAAAATTGAGAATGATGTTATCACAATTCAAACGGAAAAATGGCAATCAGGTATTTATTTTATAAGCATTACACAAAACAATAAAATTTTAAAAACTGAAAGAATTATCATAAACTAAGAAATTCAAACTCTAAAATATGAAATCAATGAAAATTAAAACTATGTTTATTAAACATATTGCTATTGTATTACTGATATTTTATAATAGCATGTGCATGGCTCAAACAGAATGGACTTATTTTTCAGAAGAACCGATACTTGCGATGGATCCGCTTGTATCATGGGGAGCATACGGACAGCCTACTGTACTGATTCACGATGACACAATTCGCATGTGGTATGCGGTAGCAGAAACTACCCCAACTGACCCTGTTGTGCGGGGAAGAATACATTACGCATGGTCGCTTGATGGCTACACCTGGAACAAACACCCAAATAATCCGGTTTTTGATGTTGGTGAATCGGGACAATGGGATGATGAATGGCTTGATACTCCGGGGATACTTTGGGATGGTAATGAATTTAAACTTTACTACTATGCTGATTCAGAATATTTTGCAGGCAATTTAGATAATACTGCGATAGGACTAGCTACTTCTCCTGACGGGATTAATTGGACACGCCAGGGTAAGGTTCTTGATATGGGAGGACCCGACGAATGGGATGGTCATCACATTGAGTTACCAGCTTTGTACTATGATAGTGAAATTGGACTATATGCAATGCTTTATACAGGAGCTGACAGATCAAACTATCCATTAGTAGGTTTTATTAAAATTGGACTGGCTATATCTTTTGACGGTTACGAATGGATGAAATGGCCTACAAATCCTGTTATGGATGTTGGTACCTACCCTTCATTTAACGATATTGGTGTAGCAGGTCCGGCGATTGTTGAAACTGACGGAATATTTGAAATGTGGTACTCAGGCATACAAGCATTTGCTCCAGAATATAGTTCCTACGATTCGCTTAAAATAGGATATGCTGTAAGCTTAAACGGAACAAGTTGGATACAATATCCGGGAAATCCTGTTTTAAAAGCAACTCCCGGAGACAGCACTGTTTTTTGGGCTATTGGAGTTGTTTGGGACGATTCAGACAATCTTTATAAAATGTATTTCGAAAGTCATCATTGGCAATACGAAGAACCAACTCAACCAGGCGTATTTAATTCGATGAATGCTATTTTTTATGCCACAGCTCCACGAACGGTAATTTATTCACCCGAATGTAGCACTTCTGTAAGCGATGACATTACGATATTTACTGGTGGAAGTACACAACTTGAAGCACAAGGCGGCGAATTTTATCAATGGGATCCGGCTGATGGTCTTAGCAGCACTGATATTGCAAATCCCATTGCATCACCTGAGGAAACAACAACATACACTGTTTTAATTGTCAGCGAAACTTGTATTACAAAAGAGGAAGTAACTGTTACAGTTTTCGATAATTCACAAATACTTGACAACTTTGCTGACTTTCAGTTTAAAATCTTCCCCAATCCAGCAAATTCAAACTCGGAAATATATTCAAATTATAACTTTAAAAATTCTCATATAACGATAAGCAATGTTTTAGGTCAAATAGTTTACACAGGAACAATAAATAATGGAAATAAATTATTTATTGCAAAAGAACTTAATCCGGGATTATATAATATTAAAATTACTGAAAACGAATCTATATTTAATACTAAAATAATTATTAAATAAAACTTTTATGGAGCGTTTTTGTGTAATAGCATTTGCTTGCTTTTTAACCATAAATTGTGCAAATCTATCTGCTCAAACCAATTGGATTAAATATTCAAACAATCCTGTCAAAGAATGGAGCGCACAAGCTTCTTGTATTATTGAGGAAGGAACCATTAAAATGTGGTATGCATCAGGACATCTTGGTGTATCAAGAATAAAAGCTGCATGGTCGAATGATGGTATAAATTGGAATAATTATAATGATGGTAATCCCGTTTTACCATTAGGAGAATTATCAGAATGGGATTATGCTTGGCAAGATACTCCCGAAATATTAAAAATAGAAGATACTTACTATTTATTTTATTATGGAGACTCTACGACACGACTACTCTACTTCATAGGTACATATGATTCAATAACATGTGCAATCGGATTAGCAAAATCTAATGACGCTGAAAACTGGACAAAATCAACATTTAACCCTGTTTTTACCAAGGGTGACAGTATTGATTTTGACGGCAGGTGGATTGAATCACCGACAGTAATTTTTAATGAAAACACATCTCAATTTTATATGTGGTACAGTGGAATGCCGTGGGGTTTAATTTGTAAAACAGGTATGGCGATTTCTGATGATGCTGAAATATGGCAAAAACATCCAAATAATCCTATAGTATCTGTTGGTCCATTTTTTTACGATTTTGTTGGAGTTTATACTCCATGTGTAATCAAATCAGAAAATATATACGAAATGTGGTACTCTGCCATGCCTCCGGTCGAAGAATCATGGGATTCTTTAACAATAGCATATGCTGTTTCAATTGACGGGATTAATTGGCTAAAATATCCGGGAAACCCTGTTTATGACAGATTTTATCCACCATTTTCCTCAGACAGTGATGGCGTCTCAACATGGGCCCCTGAAGTGATTTACATTTCTGATTCAAACAAATATCTTATGTATTATGATGGCTCTAATGGAATAAACTTAGCGATGTCGGACCGCGATGTTTTATTTTCGGAGAGTTGCGATTTTTATATTTCTGAAGATATTAGTATCAATCAAGGAGAATATATTCAACTACAAGCTCTGGGAGGTATTTTATACCATTGGCAACCGGAAGCCGGGCTTGACGACCCTTTTGCATCAAGCCCTATTGCCTCCCCGATTGAAACGACTACATACACAGTGTTAATTGTTAGTGAGGAATGTATAAATACCAAACAAGTAACTGTTTATGTTGAACCAGTATCAATTAGCAATAATTCTTATTTTGACTTCGGATTAAAGCTATACCCCAATCCTGCTTCAATAAATTCTGAAATCTTTGCAAATTGCAATTTTATATCAGCAAATATTGTAGTTTCAAACATTTTTGGTCAAATAGTTTATTCAGGTACAATTGAAAATAACCATAGAGTTCTTGACAGCAATTTGTTACCATCAGGACTTTACAATGTTAAAATTATTGAATCAAAGAATATTTTCCATATGAAGTTAATAATACAATAAATATGAAAACTGTCATACCATTGTTAATTGTATTTATATTGCTATTTTTTTCGTTTGATGTGTACTGTGCAAATTATTATGTATCAAACAATGGTAACGATTTAAACGATGGGACTTCTATTGATTTTCCATGGGAAACTATTGATAAAGTAAATAGTTTTATCTTCCAACCCGGAGATTCAGTTTTTTTTAAAGCAGGTCATACATGGCGAGGACAATTAAAAGCTAAGAGTGGTAATCTCGGCAATATTGTTTATTATGGTTCATACGGAGAAGGAACCAAACCGCTTATACTGGGTTCTATTGACATCAGTGATGAAAGTTTTTGGCAAATGTCACAACCAAATATCTGGACAACTCCTACGTTCAATATCAATGAAAACGAAATAATCTCAAACAATTCATTTGATACTAATTTATCGGGTTGGATATTTCACACACAAGATGATGCAAATGCAACCGGGATTAGATACACAGATGAATATTTTTCAGCTCCGGCTTGTTTTCTTGTTTCTTGCGGTTCTTCAGGTACATATCCCTGGGAAATTCAATTTGCTAACCAAAATTTAACAATTCAGCAAGGTAAAACTTATGTATTGTCATTTTATGCCAAAGCAAGCCAGGATTTTTTCTTAAATTCTGTAATGCTTATGCAATCAGATTTCCCATATCAAATATATTTTGACGGAAATCCCGAAACAGTTGGCCTAAATAATGATTGGAATTATTTCCAAATATTTTTCACATCAAATATTGACGCTGACGATGCTATGATCAACTTTTTGTTAGGTGGTATAATTCCTGAAAATACTGAAGTTTTCTTCGATGATATAAGCTTTAAAGAAATAATTCTTAACACACAAATACAAACTGATATTGGAAATTTAATTTTTAATAATGCCAATAGTTTTGGTGTAAAGAAATGGAATCTCACAGAGCTTGAAAATCAAGCAGACTATTGGTATGACAATCAAAATTTACAATTGTATTTATATAGCGAAACAAACCCTTCAATATATTATGAAAATATTGAGGCTGCACAGACAAAAAACATTATTGATTATGAAGGAGTAGAACATGCAGTTTTTGAAAATATTGAAATAAAATATGGATCTGCCCATGGTTTTGGAGGAGGTAATACAAACAATATAAGCATTAAGAATTGTGATATTTCATATATAGGTGGAGGCGCTATTTTTATATCAGGATATGGATATATTAGGTATGGAAATGGCATAGAGTTTTGGCAAAATGCACAAAACAATTTAGTCGAAAAATGTAAAATATTTCAAATTTACGATGCTGCAATTACAAATCAAAATGCTGGCAATATAGCTATCCAAACCAATCTTATCTTTAGGAATAATATGATTTCAAATTCAGAATGGTCTTTTGAGTACTGGAATCGTCCGAGTGAATCGGTTACATCAAATATTTATTTTCTAAACAACACTTGTATTAGCGCTGGAGATACTTGGGCAAAAAACCAAAGAGATTTCGATCCAAGCATTAGAGGAGCACATCTTACTTTTTTTCAAAACGAAGCACAAACTTCTGATTTTTATATAATGAATAATATTTTTTACGAATCAGAATCTACAATCCTTTATTGCTTAAGAGCCGAGGATTTGATTTTATTTAATTTTGGGCATAATTGCTGGTATCAAACAAAAACTGACACATTAGTTAAAATATATTATGACGAAAACAATCCTCCTTATGTTGATATAGTTTATACAACAAATCAATTTAGCGATTATCAGACAAACTACTATACTGAATCTAACTCTTTTTTCGAAAACCCACTTTTTGTAAATGAAAATTTTAACAATTTCAATCTGTTTTATAATAGTCCATGCCTAGATGCTGGATATAATGGCCCAGTTGAATTACCTGTAGGAGAAACCGATTTTGCGGGAAACGACAGAATAATGCCTGGTTATGGAATGCCTCCGCCATTTATTGATATAGGATGTTACGAATATGATTGGAATTCAGCAAATCTTATAGAGAACCCTGAAAACTTTCTTAAAATTTTTCCGAACCCATCCAATGATTTCATTAATCTCGAGTCTAACTCAATAATCCAATCAATATCAGTCAGTGATTTATACGGAAAAGAGCTTATAAATTTAGCGTCAAATAATTATTTCAACATAATTGATATAGCTTCCTTTGCATCCGGGACATATGTTCTCAAAATAAAAACGAATGATAAAATAGTCATTCGCAAATTAACAAAAATATAATATTTATTTTCATTCGTCGAAATTATGTATCTATATCTTGTAAACACAATCTCAGTTAGATTAAATTTTACTTTAATCAAAGAAGACTTGTTGAAAATCAACTTTTTTCTCAATTAAAATTGAATCAACAAATCGATATATTTTTTACTTTTACGCATTAAAAAAACGGAAATATGAAAAAATTTACCAAACAACTATTATTTTTTATTGTACTATTTACATCATTAAGTACTGTTGTACTAGCTCAGGAAAAAGAAAAACCCTTCGGAATAACATTTTACGGTTATGTTAAGAACGATTTCTTTTACGATAGTCGTCAAACTGTTGATGCACGTGAAGGGCATTTACTAATGTGGCCTAAAGCCCCGTCTTATGACGCAAATAATATAGATATAAATGCACATGGAAGCTTTAATTTCCTTGCAATCCAAACTCGTTTAGGTGGAAAAATAACTGGTCCTGATGTAATTGGAGCAAAATCTTCAGCTATGTTCGAAGGAGAATTTTTTGGACATACTGATGCTGATATTAATGGATTCAGACTGCGACATGCAATTATTAAACTAAACTGGACAAAATCAGAAATTATGACCGGACAATTTTGGCATCCGATGTTTACACTTGAGTGTTTTCCAGGTACTGTATCCTTTAATACCGGTTTAGGCTTTGCACCATTTTCAAGAAATCCTCAAATTAAATATACATATACCGCAGGCAAAGTAAAACTGATGTTAACTGCCTACGGCGAAAGAGATTTCACGTCAAGAAACATGCTAGGTGTTCCAAGTTCTTCATATATAAGGAATTCGGGTACTCCGGGTATCAACTTCCATCTTGACTATGGAAATACAAATGTAGAAAAAGAGAGAGCATTAAATACCGGGTTTGTTGCTAATTATATTTCGATTCAGCCTGAGTTGATTACTACAGCCGGATATCAAACCAACCAACTTGTTCATGCTTTAGCAGGATTGGTTTATGTAAATGCTAAATTCAAGCCAATTAATATTAAGTTTGCCGGGGTTTATGCAGAAAATGGAGCCGGAATTACAATTCCCGGTGGATACGCAGTTCTTGACATACTGGATCCTACTACTCTGGAATGCAAATATATACCAACAAGAGCAGCTTCAGCATGGATTGATATTTCTTCAACCGGAAAAACATGGAAATATGGCATTTTTGCAGGCTATACTCATAATTTAGGGACATCAAAAGATATTGATGAAATAGGAGTTTTTGGTGGCTTAGGAACAAATATACATCACCTTTACAGGATTTCGCCCAGAATAAATTATTACTCAGGTAAATTCCAGATTGGAGCTGAAATTGAATACACGGCAGCAGCTTATGGAGACGGAACATTTACTTCACGCACTATAGCTAATAATCCCGAAGAAGTAGCAAATATCAGATTTATTTTGGGAGTATTTTATAATTTCTAATCCTATTGTGCTGCAAAATTTGTAATTATTTAGCTGTTTCAATATTCTGAGCCCGGAGGGCTCAAATGTCAGTAACCCAGACTTTTAAGTCGGGGGTTCACAAGCTAGAATAATAGCTTTTGGAATATGTATTTGTCAAATTAAGGGGTATATGGAGGGTACAAACAAGTTATGACAAAAGCGAATAACATGTGTCAGCTAAATAATTATCAAAATTTAATATAATTGCTGATTCTCCATATTTAAAAAACATTTTGTATTTTTGCAACAAAGCAGGCAGTTCTATCGCCTTTCCGTTTGCGGGGGGGAGGAAAGTCCGGACAACACAGGACACTGCACTTCTGAAAGAGAAGATACCCGTGAGGGTATGCAGACGAAGAAGAAAATAACCGTTCAGGCGAAAGTCTGATCAAGGGTGAGAAGGTGGGGTAAGAGCCCACCGGTGATGATGGCGACATCATCAGCCGTTCGTTCTGCAGGTTGCAAGACCATGTATACCGGCGTTTGAAGGCTGTCCGCCTGAGCCGGGGGGTTGGTCGCATTAGATAAATGATAGAAGCAACGCTTCGGCGATGTACAGAATCCGGCTTATATGCCTGCTTTTTTTTAAAAAATTATAACTTGTTTGAGAAATGAAAAATGACAGAAAAAACAGAGAAGGAATTGTATATTCGACAAACAAGAATTTTATTTATAATACAAATGAACCTGAGGAAACAGAAACTCTGGAGCCTTCCAAGCAAAAATTAAAGATTTTCATTGACAGAAAACAAAGAAAAGGGAAATCTGTTGTAATAATTTCCGGTTTTATCGGTAAAAATGATGATCTTGAAAGTCTGGGTAAAGAGATTAAAACAAAATGCGGAACAGGAGGCTCTGTTAAAGATGGTGAAATTATTATTCAGGGCGAAATGCTTGATAAAGTAAAAGGCTATCTTATAAGCAAAGGATTTAATGTTAAATAATATCCAGTATTCTATAAATAAACATAAATAAATGATGAAGAAAGTATTAATTTTAGCAACAATTATTATTCTAATTTACTCATGCAATAACAAACCGTCAGGCACAGAAGATTCTGACAGTAAAAATCTAACGATTATTAACGGAAAAATTGAAAATGCAAGAGATAAGCAAGTAATTCTGATGTATAACTTAACATCAGATACTCTGCAATTAAATGATAAAAGCGAATTCTCAGCAAAAATTGTGATAGGTTCTGCCACACACATAGTTTTAGTTAATGGAATAAATCATGCAAGAATATATGTAAATCCCAGAACAAATCTAAGTTTTACGGTAAATGCAGAGGATTTTTTTAAGACAATATCATATAAGGGAGATGACGAATCTGTAAATAATTATCTTGCATTGCAAACAAAAGTAGTTGCAGAAGCAGGTATCAACAGTGTGAATTTCTTATATGCCTCTGATATGGAAGTGTTTGAAAATGCACTTCAGAATTTTAATAATACTTTACAAAAAAATCTTGAAGCTTTTGAAAATAAATCAAAAAACAAATATGCAGATTTCATTTCTCTTGAAAAGGAAAGACTGAGAATTACAATAGCGACCTTATTACTTTCATATTATACTCCGCTAATTAACACAAATCAAATAAATATACAACTTGAAGAACAAATTGATGATTTAGTTGCAACAACGGATCTTAATAACCCAAAAATGATTTATTTGTACGAATTCAAACCATTTGTTCAGAATTATACAGCTTACAAGCTTAACAAAGAATTGAAAGCTGATAAAAAAGAAATAAAATCAGCAAACGAATATGCCGGATTGTATTTTGAAGTCCTGAAAGAAATATTTGTAGAACCTGTTGTTTTGGAAGAAGTTTATTACACTTTTCTTAAAGATTTTATAAGTTATTACGGAGCAGAAAGTGTAAGCGAAGTTTATGCAGATTATAAAGACATTACAACAAATAAACAAAGATTAACAGAATTAGATAAGATTTTTGCTGAGTATAATCAATTAGCTCCGGGTCAGGCTTCTGTTGATTGGAGCTTTCCTGACATAAACGGCAAAACATACACTTTGAGCCAATTCAGAGGTAAATATGTATATATTGACGTTTGGGCGAGTTGGTGTGGTCCTTGCAAAAAGGAGCTGCCTTTTTTAAAAAGTCTAAAAGAAAAATTTGCAAATAAAAGCATCGAAATAATTGGAATTTCGCTGGACGAAAACAGAGCAGACTGGGAAAACGCAATTAAGAGCGAAAATTTAACCGGGATTCAGCTACACGCCGGAGGCTGGGAAAACGAACTGTGCGAATTCTTTAAAATAAACGGAATACCCAGATTTATCCTGCTGGACAAACAAGGCAAAATTATAAATTCAAATGCTGACAGGCCATCGGGAGATATAGAAACTGTCCTTAACAATCTGGAAGGGATTTAAGAAATTAAACAATAATATTCTCGAGCTGTCGTTAAAATATTTTAATTACTTTTTATGAAATACATAATACTTATTTGTTTTGTTTCTTTACTAAGTCTGCAAGCTAAATCACAAATTACATCAGTAAAACCAAAAGCTGTAAAATCGCCAAAAGGTATGAAGTTTATACCGCCAGGTATGTGTTCATATAACGGAGGTGAAGGTTTAGAAACAAAATCTATCCAAGGTTTTTGGATGAGTAATGAAATTACAAATCAAGAATTTCGCATGTTCTACGAAGATATCAAAGCTAATCCTGATTCGATGTTTATATGGTTTGATATTAAAGAAAAAGACAAAAACGGAAATTATAAAACAGACAGTATCAGATATTCCGAAATTCTTGATGAACTAATTGATGTAACAGTCTGGAAACATATTCCGGAATATGAAAATTATTTTACAGATAAAGCCTTTGATAAATATCCTGTAACCGGTATAAATTATAAATCTGCTATGTATTATTGCTGGTGGATAAGTAAAAAGGAAAACGAAAAGAACAAAGACAAGAAATATTTGGTCGAATACAGATTACCGTTGGAAATTGAATGGGTTTATGCTGCATACTCAGGAACAGATGAACAAAACAATGCACAAAATCCCGGAGTAATACTTAATAAAGCAAAATCGGGAAAAGCGAACGAGTATGGACTTTACAATATGTATGGTAATGCTAATGAATTTGTTTTAAGTAGTGATTACAAAACAGTAAAAATTATAGTTAATTCGGATAAAAATACAAATCCTGGAGAAATGTCAAAAACAGTTGACAAAAACTATAGTGATAATCTGACAGGATTTAGAATTGTACGGACATTTCTGGGAAATCTGAATTAGGTTATTCACTTAATCAATAAGTCTCAACAAATTCTGATATTAATTTGTAGAGTTTAGGAAAATTATCAAGAGAAATAGTATTGTTATTGTCTTCTGGAGTGTGATAAATTGCAAATCCATCTCCTTTCATCATAAAGAATATTGCAGGGATATTCTTTTCGGCAAACGAAAAATGGTCACTGTTACCGGCAAGTTCGCCCAAATCCAATTTTGTAAAATATGAATTTTTGCTATTGATATTATTAAACAAATCAAGACCTCTCTCCCCCGATTCACTGATTTCGACATAGATATCTTGTGAATTATCGGCAACCATATCGCAATTTATTACATACTTGATATTTTTCAATGGTAACAAAGGATTTTCGACATAATTATAGGCCCCTCGAAGACCTGTCTCCTCTCCTGCTGTTGCAATAAATAACATCGAGCAATCCGGTTGGTTTTCAGCTTTTGCATAATGCTCTGCAAGAGCTATCAGCATTGCAACTCCACTGGCATTATCATTGGCTCCCGGGAAGAAAACCTTTTTGCCTAACACTCCAATATGATCAAAATGCGCAGTAAATACAAAGAGTGAATCCTTTTGAGTTTTTCCTTCAATATATCCAATCACATTCGAAGTTTTATGTTCATCTATCATTTTATTTTCTATGTTTAACTTCACAGTTTTTGCATCACGCGGAAAATCAGGGCTAACCCAAATCTCTGCACATTTTACTGTAAAAGAGCTATAAGCTTTATAGAATTTCAATGGAGTATCCCAAATCATTATAAAACCGGGGCGATCAGATTTGTAAAACTTACCCAATTCTTTTGCATTATGGTGGAAAAACATAAAATCAATAACAATCAAACTGTTTTTATTTTCAGGTTTTTCCAAATCTGACAAAACCATTTCAATATTAAAATCAGTTGTATCAACATAATACAAATCGTATTCTCCTTTTATTCCGGATGAATACTCCCGCATTACAAAGTCTTTTCCGGCTTGTAAAGCTTCACCATCAACAGACATCAGTACTTTGCCATGAAAAGTATTTACAGGAAAAGAAAACTCCTGAAAATAGCTATCTAAAACCGGCTTTAATCCAATATTTTCATATTGCTTTTTGATATATGACGCTGCTTTTATATCACCATCTTTATAATATCCCCTGCCGTGATATTTTTTTTGAGATAGCTCATATATTACATTATAACACAATTCACTGTCCTGAGCATAAGTTCCCAACCAAGCCAGGATAAAAAGCAAAATAAAAATGTTTTTCATATTTGGTATTTTTGTTTTACCAAAGATAGAGCATGGATTTAAATGTAAATGTTAACTAAGTTATAATGTTTGTTAAAGAAAATAAAAAAGGATTCCGTAGAGCTGATAATTATTTTGTACTTTATTTTATTTATATATTTTTCTCAGCGTCTCTCCGCGGCTTTTCAGCGTTCTCTGCGTTTTGTTTTATTAATTATTTAGGAGGTTTACAACTCTGAGCCCGGAGGGCTCAATATCAGTAACCCCGACTTTTAAGTCGGGGGTTCACAAGCTGGAACAACAGCTTTTGGAATTGTATTTGTCAAATTTGGGGCATTTTGGGAGGACACAAATACAATGACAAAAGCGAATAATAGGTACATCCTAAATAATTACTTATTTTTTTAACTTACCTCTCAACTCCCATCCATTTAACCTCAGAGGGCACAGAGTTCGGATTACAATACTACTAACTTGAAATGCTTATTTTGTCCATGTAATGTTATTTTTACAATATAAGTACCTGGTGCAAAGGATTTAACATTAACAAGAAATTCAGGTGGTGAACATTTAGTTTCAGCTAAAAATAATCCTGTGGCATCAAAAATCTCGACCAATTCGATTTCATATTCCGACTTAATTAAAAACGAGCCGTAACAAGGATTAGGATATAACTCTACAGACAATGCATCTTCGATATCATTTACCTCAGTTAAATAACAATCCGAAAATAAAGGATTGCTATACAATTGGCCATACTGATCAAATGCACAAATCATGTAATTTTCTTCACCAACAAAACCCTGAACTGCATAATTAGCATATATTAGCCCTTCTTGATTTCCCAATCCTTTTATCCATCGCGTTCCTGTATTCCATGAAACATCCCAGTATTTCCTTAATCCTGACAAAGTGGAGACCATTCCTGTATCTTCAACATATAGGCTTACCGGGAAGAATTCTTCAGTTAAATAATCGAATCCGTACAAATCTTCCTCTTCACCCGGTTTTAGTTTATAATCAAATATCGGGTTTTCAACATCGTTGAGAGACCTGATATAAAGCACACTGTCTTCAAATATTTTAACATAAAAAGCTATTTCAGAGTTCTCCATATCAGGAGGGTATTCTGAACTTATTCTAATAATATGATAATTGTCGTCATCAATCTGGGTATTTCCATAAAGCCATAGAAAGTCTTTTTGAACTAATTGATAAGGTGCATAAAACTTTCCTATTGACCATACGGTATTTTCTTCTGCCAGTAATCCAATATTATCCTGAGCTTTTGCAAGGTTAACAAAAATAAAAGTAAAAAATACTATCAGGACAATTCTTCTCACCAGCGATACATTTCTACAAATATAATGAATTTTATTATAAGCGGTTTGTACAAAAATAATTATTTGAATTATTTCAATTTTTAATCATTTTATTTGTATCTTGCATAAAATAGTGAAAAGGAGGCATTAACTTCATATATATTAACCGGGTTATGATAAAACAGTTGTTAATATTGTCGTTATTGGTAATAGGATTTGGCATATCAGATGTTTATGCTCAGAAAGACAGTATTGACATTTATGAACTGGACCTGTCTCAATTGTCCAAATTAAAGATCATTTCTGCAACAAAAGTAAGTCAGGAGTTGAAAGAAGTTCCTGCCACAATTTATATTATTACGGCAAAGCAAATTGAGGATGCAGGGTATTTCACTCTAGAAGAGGCATTGTCTGATCTGCCCGGATTTCAGTTCCGAAATATTCTGGGGCTTAACAGTTATGTTTTTCAGAGAGGTATTCCAAACCAAAATAACCTTACTTTGCTGTTAATTGATGGTGTAATGATAAACGAGCTCAATTCAGGCGGATTTTATGGGGGAGGTCAATACAATTTGTCGAATATCGAAAGAATTGAAGTTATTTACGGGCCATCATCAGTTGCATATGGAACAAATGCTGTTACAGGAATTATTAATATAATTACTAAAAGTGCAAAAAATGCAAGATTTGGAATAAACACCGTCGCCGGTTCATTTAATACATTTTCTTCGGCAGTAAATTATTGTTATGTAAGTAAAAATGAAGATTTTGGCATTTCTGCTGCCGGAATGATAAAAAAGTCAGACAAAGCAGATTTGAAAGGAGAGGCTGGTGATAATAACTGGACAGACCTTATGGAAAATTTTGAAAACGATTACACTTTTGACATTAAAGCAGAATACAAAGATTTTACATTTGGCTCCAATTACATTTATAAACAAACTTCAAACAGCACTATAATAAAATCAATTGGAACTATCTATAAAGATTATGGAACAGAATGGAATATTCAATTTGTAAACAATTATATTAAATACAACAAATCATTTGGCGATAAACTTAATTTCTCGTCGGTTTTGTACAATCGCAATGCAACAGTACTTGCAAACAGTATTTATTATGTAACAGACACTGCCCAGGTAGGTTATTACCGACCTAACAATCTTAGCGGTATAGAGAATATTTTAAGTTTTAAAATGAATGATATTTTCACTCTCAATGGCGGTCTTATTTTTGAATATGAGAAGCTTTCGGAAATTAATTCTTCTTCTTTTAGTGATTCATTAACCATCAAGCCTCCTAAACCCCAAAAACCAAATATCCTTGATAATTATCTTGTTAGTATGTTCTATGAACCTCAACTAAAATTGTTTGAAAAGCTATATATTTCGGGAGGTATAAGATTTGACCAGAGCAGTGTTTATGATCAGATTGTTACGCCAAGAGCAGGCATAATGTACAACTTAAAAAAACATACTTTCAGATTATCATACTCTGAGGCTTACAGGGCACCAAAACCATGGGATTATTCATTTGGATTAGGAAATAGCGATTTGTTGCCTGAAGAGATGCATTCTGTCGAAGGAGCGTATTCTTTTACAACAAAATTCTTTATAGTTGATATTATTGGATATAAAAACAATCTTAAAAACGCTATTACAAAAGAATACTTGCCAACAGGTGACAGATGGACAAACAAAGGAGAAATAAATACTGACGGAGCAGAATTATTCCTGCGTTTCTGCCATAAAAAAATATCATCTTTTGTTAATTACACATACAACTACAGTTACGATGAGATTGGAATTTCCATACCTGAAATAGCAAAGCACAGTGCTAATGCAGGTATAACATATTCTTTTGATAAGCATTTTAAAATTAACCTGAGAGCCAACTATTCGGGCAAAAAAGAAAATCCGAAAGAAATAGAATCAACAAACAGCATTTTTATTGATCCTTACCTGATTTTTCATGGAAGTATTTCGATTGTTGAACTTAACGGTTTTACGGTTCAGTTTTCCATAAAAAACATACTTAATCAAGAATACTATCATACATCAAACAGAATGCCTGACCGGTACAGGCAACCCCAAAGAACCATTTTACTGTCTGTTGGTTATAAATTTAAAAACAATAAATGAAATCTGTAAAATACATAATACTTGTTTTTATATTTCAACTAATATTTACTACATTAAACATAGCACAAAATGTTGATCGAAGCAAAGTTGTAAGTGCCTACATATACAATTTCGCAAAAAATGTTTACTGGCAAAATGAAGAACAAATAAGCGAATTTCATTTTCATATAATAGGTAATGACAAAGAGATTATTAATGAGATGAAAACAATGTCTCAATCAAAAGTCTTAAGGAATAAATCCATTAAAATAACCAATTCAACCGGATTAAATAATACTGACGGGTTACATCTTATCTTTATTACCTATGAGAGTAGGGAGAAATTAAGCGAAATATACAATTCTGTAGAAGGTAAAAATATTCTTATTGTTACAGACAGATGCAGCAATAAAAATGATATAATGATTAACTTCATTGAATCAGAGGATGGATCACTGAAATTTGAAATAAACAAATCAAATATAATCGGACAAAATATAATGATAATGCCTGATATAATATTGCTTGGTGGTACTGAGATAGATGTTACTACCTTATATTATGAAGGTCAACAAAGCTTACATAGTCTGCAACAACAAATTGAAAACCTTGAACAAAGTAATGAGCAACTATACAAAATTCAAAATGAAGTACAGAAAAAATTAGATATTTACCAGGACAGTTTAAAAAACCTAGTAGAAAAAATCTCCCATCAGCAATCAGTTCTTGATAAGCAATTAGCACTTTTAAAACAAAGAGAAAACAAAATCGAGCATCTAAACAAGGAAATACAGAAGAATCAAGATCAATTTGAAGTTTTAAGTAATAAAATTGAAATTCAGGATTCTGAAATAATAAAGAGACAGAAGATACTAAAAAATCAGCAACAAGAGATAGATTTTAAGAAAATCCAAATTGAAGACCAATACCTTACGCTCAAAAATCAGGACATCACCATTAACCGACAGCGGAATCTGTTATATATGTTGATTGTAATTGTAATATTGGTAATTGCATTAATATTTGCAATATATAAAAGTTATCGTAACAAACAAAAAATGAATCGGGAGCTTGAAATCAAAGTACAAGAAAGAACAAACGAATTAAGAATTCTAAATGCTGAACTCGAAGAACGTGTTGCGCAGCGAACAGCTCAATTGGTAGCAATAAATAAAGAATTGGAATCTTTTAGCTATTCTATATCACATGACTTACGTGCACCTTTAAGAGCTATTTACGGATTTTCACAAATTTTGTCAACACGTCACAAAGAATCATTAAACACCGAAGGGAAGCAATATATTGATTATGTGGTTGCTGCAAGTGTTAGAATGGAACAACTAATAAATGATTTGTTGAATTTTTCAAGATTGGGGAGAAAATCAATAGAATTGCATCCTGTTGATTTAAATGAGATTTTATACGAAATGCAGATGGAGTTTAAACAACAGGTAGAAGATATCAAAGCTGAGTTATATATTGCAAAAAATTTACCTGTGATTAATGGCGACAAATCGCTTTGCAGACAAATATTCTTAAACCTGATTGGAAATGCTATCACATACAGGCGACCAGAGATACAATTGGTAATAAAAATAACTTACGAGGAAACAAATAAGCATCACATAATAAAGGTTTCAGATAATGGAATCGGCATAAAGAAAGAATACTGGGAGAAAATATTCAACATTTTTCAGCGTTTACATAGCGAAGAAGAATATCCCGGGACTGGTATTGGTTTAGCAACAGTAAAAAAATCAATAGGATTATTAAACGGAGAAATAGATATAGAATCAATTTTCGGAGAAGGAAGCACCTTTATTATAAAATTTAATAATAAATAATATATGGAAACCATTGCTCAAATTTTGTTGGTAGAAGATAATCAAATGGATGTCATTCTTACCTTGGATGCATTTCGAGAAGCAAAACTTCAAAATAAAATTAATGTAGCACGAAATGGACAAGAAGCCCTGGATTATTTATTTGGTGAAGGAAAATACGCCAATCGTGATGAGTTTCCCATACCGACATTAATATTGCTGGATCTAAAAATGCCGGGTATTGATGGATTCGAAGTATTGAGCCGTATAAAATCAACGGAGGGACTTAAAAGAATACCTGTTGTGATATTAACATCCTCAAAAGATGAAGGCGACAGAGCTTTAAGTTATGACATTGGAGCGAATAGTTATCTGATTAAACCTGTATCTTTTGAAGGTTTTATTGATGTAGTTAGAAAAATTGATGATTACTGGTTTAGTTTGAATATAAATGCTCCAGAGAAGTAAATTATTAGTGATAAACTTTAACGAAAGAAAAAAAACATACCATGAAAAAAACGATAAATATTTTACACATTGACGATAGTTTTCTTGACCGTAGTCTGGTTAAAGATGTTTTGCATCAGGAATCGTCTGAATTTGTATTATTTGAAGCTGACACAAGAGAAAAATTCGAATCGCTGATATCGGAACAAGAATTTGACGTAGTTTTGAGTGATTTCAATATTCTTGGCTTCGATGGTTTACAGGTTTTAGAAATTGTTAGAAAAATTAATCCGGAATTACCGGTGATAATTGTTACCGGTACAGGCTCAGAAGAAGTTGCTATTAAAGCAATGAAAATGGGTGCTGCTGATTATGTTATTAAATCGGTGAAACACATTAGAAGCTTGCCCCATGTAATAAAAAGTGTATTAGAACACAAACAAAAAGAAATAGAACTAAATAGAACGCAAAATGCTCTTTTAAAAAGCGAAGCCCTGTTCCGTACAGCTTTTGAAAATGCAACTATTGGCGTTTGTATGGTTGATGTTAATGGAAATTTCATTAGTGTAAATGAAACACTATGTAAAATTACAGGTTATTCCAAATCAGAACTTGAGAAGTCTAGCTTCATGTCAATAACTCACCCAAGTGATATTGATAAATCAAAGTATTTTCTGAACGAAATTTTAAAAGGTAATATCAATAATACAAATTTTGAAAAAAGATATGTACATAAAAGCGGAAATATTATATGGGCAATTATCTCAACCAGTTTAGTCAAAAATTCTACAAATAATACTGAATATTTCTTTACATTTATTCAGGATATTTCTGAAAAAAAGAAATTTGAAGAAGAATTAATAAAGGCCAAAGAAAAGGCTGAAGAAGCTGATCGTCTTAAGACTGCATTTCTAAATAATATTTCACATGAGATTAGAACTCCGATGAATGCTATAATTGGATTCTCCGAGTTATTGAATGAACCTGATCTTGACAAAGATAAGCACAAAGAATATACAAATACAATAATGCAGAGTAGTGAGCATTTATTATCAATTATTTCTGACATTATAAGTATAGCAACAATCGAAGCCGGACAAGAAAAAATCCATCAGTGTGAGTATAATCTCAACGAAATGCTGGATTTGATGTACGATCAATTTAAAATTAAAGCTGATGAAAAAAATCTGGAATTCAAAATTGCAAAAACATTATCTGACAGAGAAGCTACTATATCAACTGATAAAACCAAGTTAATTCAAATCATTTCAAATTTGATAAATAATTCTTTAAAATTTACAGATATTGGATTTATTGAAGTCAGCTATGTACTAGAAGACACCCAATTAGTTTTCACGGTAAAAGACAGTGGAATAGGTATACCTAAAAATATGCATGATGAAGTATTCAAACGATTCCGACAAATAGAATATTCTTCAGATCGTCAACATGGAGGTTCGGGTTTAGGTTTAGCTATTTCAAGGGCTTACATCGAACTTTTAGGAGGTAAAATTTGGCTAAATTCAGAACCGAATGTGGGAACATCATTCTTTTTCACCATTCCATACAAAGTTAAACCCCAGCCAAAGCTTACCACTTCTTCAAAAAAATCTGAAGACCCTATGGATATCAATAAGAACATTAAAAATATACTTATTGCAGAAGATGATGATTCAAATTTCCTATTAATAAAAACATTTCTTAGTGATAATAATATAAATATAATCAGAGTTAAAACAGGTGTAGAGGCCGTAGAAATTTGCAAAAACAAAACTGATATAGATTTGATTCTTATGGATATCAAAATGCCTAAAGAAAATGGCTTGGAAGCAATAAAAAAAATCAGAAAGTTCAACACACAAATTCCAATAATTATAGAAAGTGCTTACTATGATGATTCAAATAGAGAAGAAGCATTTGCGGCAGGTTGCAACGATTTTATTACAAAACCCATTAAAAAACATAACCTTATTGCGGTGATTAATAAATTGTTCGATTAAGGATATTCAATTTCTTTTGCTATCTTTAAAGCCAAATAATACTAATATGCAAAAAGCTATTTTATTAATTTGCTTACAGTTGATAGTTATAGTAAGTATTTCACAGACTATTAAACGCATATCCTCATACGATAATAATTATAATAACAATAGTGGTATTTTTGGCATTACAGATCATGGTGTTTATGAATACAGTTGGTATTATCAGCAGTGGTTACAATTGCCCGACAACGGATTAACTTTTCACGACGAACAAGCTCAACTTGATGAAATATCAGCCTTTGATGCCAATTCATTAAATCCAAGTGGTGTGTATGTTATTTCAGATACAGCCGTTTTCGTCTATAATTATTATGCAGAACTGTGGTATCCACTTTATAATACCGGACTTTGTAGAATAGATGGTAAAGTACAATTATCCGATTTAAGTGCTCATTTTGATATTGACGATGATTACAAACGAATTTATGTAAAAAGTTGTGATCATATATATTATTACAATTGGTATCTGCAAAATTGGTCACAATTACCAAATACAGGCTTGAATGAAAAACAAATATTTAATTCACCTGAAATAGATTTCTCAGTTTTTCCTAATCCTATTATAAGTAATTCATCTCTAAACTTTACCCTACCTGACAATTATTGTGGTGAATTAAGAATTGCTATTTTCAACGATAAAGGGGTGTTTATCAAAGAAATAATCAATAATTATTACGGAGGAGGCTTTTATCAAATTGATATTTGTGAACATAACCTGACTTCTGGTATATATTTCTATCAAATATCAGGATTAGGATTTACTCAAGCAAAAAAAATCATTAAACTTTAAATTATCAATATGAACAAATTGCTAATTGCTATTATAAGTTTTTTACTTATTTCAAACTTAGTATTCAGTCAAGAAATCGAGGCATACTCTGTATTTAATTCTAAAGGAAAGCTCGTAAGTACAAAAACAATGTTAAAAGATCTCGAAAATGCTGATATAATCTTATTTGGAGAGTTTCACAATAATCCAATATCGCATTGGTTTGAATACGAAATAAGTTATTACTTAAGTACTAAACACAAAATAATTTTAGGTGCTGAAATGTTTGAATCTGATAATCAGTATGATTTAACAAGATATATTAGAGGAGAAATTGACAAACCTGCATTTGACAGCCTTGTAAGATTATGGCCTAATTACGAAACAGACTACTCACAGTTGGTGTTGCTTGCAAAAAAGATCGGTTCTGAATTTATTGCAACAAATATACCCCGTAAATATGCTAAAATGGTTCATCAAAATGGGTTTGAAGCACTTGACAGCTTACCTGATGAAGAAAAACGATGGATTGCTTCCTTACCTATTGCTTATGACCCAGAATTAGGTTGTTATAAAAAAATGACAGGTATGATGATGGGACACTCCTCTCCCAACCTACCTAAAGCTCAAGCAATCAAAGATGCAACGATGGCATATTTCATTTTAAAAAATTATCAGGAAGGACATATTTTCATACATTTCAACGGAGCATTTCATTCCGACAATTATGAAGGGATTTTATGGTACCTGAAAAAGCAAAAACCTAAACTTAGATATATTACAATCAGTACTGTTAGCCAAAATTACGTCAACAAGCTATACGATGATAATAAAGGAATTGCTGATTATATAATATGCGTTGATAATAATATGACAACAAGTTATTAGATTATTGCACAAGACTTATCTTTTTGTTCAACATTCTCTTACAGACATAATATAACAGATACGCTATTGCAGAGCCATATATAATTCCGACAATAATGTCAGACGGATAATGCACTCCTAAATAAATTCTTGAATAAGACACAAGACTCGCCCATATAATTACAATTATCGTGTAGAACTTTTTGCGAATAAAAAGCAAAGACAGAAATGCCAGTCCAAAACTGTTTGCAGCATGACCTGAAAAGAAACCGTATTGTCCGCCACGATATGCATTTACTGTATGTACCTGTTCAGATATTTCAGTATTATGTGTTGGTCTGTTGCGTTTAATTGTTTTTTTTAACAAATTGGATCCTTGATCGGTAAAAGCAAAACAAACAATTACAAAAAGCATTGGTATCCAAAACTTCTTTTTAAAGACTTTTACAGCCATGTAAATAAAAAGAACAATAATAGGAATCCATATCCAAAACGATGACAAAAAGAACATCATCTGATCTATCCAAGACGAGTTTAATCCGTTTAAGAATAAAAATATAATTCTATCAATATTTTCTATAAAATCCATCACTGATTTAGTTTCCGCCAAATTAAATCTTTAAGTTTATCAATATTTTTATTTGTCACAGACGAGATAAAAACTGTTTCTATCCCTTTAGGCAAATCAGCCATTATAAGATATTTTAATTCATCATCAATCAGGTCTAATTTAGTAATTGCAAGTATTCTTTGCTTATCAACAAGTTCAGGATTATACAATTTCAATTCATTTAACAGTATTTCAAATTCTTTTTTTATATCCTTCGAGTCTGCAGGAATCATAAATAACAATATTGAATTTCGTTCGATATGCCTAAGGAACCTGTGTCCTAAACCTTTACCTGCTGCAGCGCCTTCGATAATTCCCGGAATATCTGCCATTACAAATGACCTATCTTCTCTATAGGAAACAATTCCCAGGTTTGGGACTAAAGTCGTAAATGGATAATCAGCTATTTCGGGCTTTGCTGCTGAGACTACAGACAATAAAGTTGATTTACCGGCATTTGGAAATCCAACTAAACCCACATCGGCCAGAATTTTCAATTCCAATATCAATGTTGCCTCTATCCCCTGAATTCCGGGTTGTGCATATCTAGGAGCTCTGTTTGTTGAAGACTTGAATTCAGCATTTCCCAGTCCTCCCATTCCACCTTCAAAAATTATAATTTCCTGATTATTTTGAGTTACTTCACATATAAACTCACCTGTTTCAGCATTCTTTGCAATTGTGCCCAAAGGTACCTCAATATAAACGTCTTTACCATTTGATCCCGTTTTTAAAGCACTACTTCCATTTTCGCCATCTTCGGCAAAGACGTGTCTTTTATATTTGAGATGTAATAAAGTCCATTGATTAGTTGTAGCTTTTAGAATTATATGACCTCCTCTGCCACCGTTTCCCCCATCAGGGCCACCTCTTTCGACAAATTTTTCACGATGAAAATGAGATGCTCCGGCTCCACCCGATCCTGAACGACAATATATTTTTACGTAATCAATAAAATTAGATGTTGCCATATTCAAATTTTAATTTATCTTCCAAAATTGACACTACCTCAGTAAAGACTTCATCAATCGGCATATTTCCATTAGCTCTATCATAAACTCCGTTTAATATAAACAATTCGTTAATCGAAACTGATAAGTCATTATATAATGTAAATCTGTGCTTAATAATATTTATATCAGAATCATCCGACCTTTCCGAAACCTTACTTCTTTTCTGAAGTCTTCTGACTAATTCGGATTCAGGAACTTCTAATTCTATAAAACTGTCAACTTCAGAATCAAAATCAGCTAAAATCTTATAAAATTCATTGCATTGAGCTAAAGTTCGTGGAAAACCGTCAAAAACAAAACCTTTCGAATCGGAATTAGCTAAAATTACATTAAGAACCATTTCACATGCCAACTCATCAGGAATAAAATTCCCATCAGATATAAGTTCTTTAGCTAATCTACCAAGCGGAGTATCTGCACTTATTTCATTCCTTAATAAAATCCCTGTAGAAACATGGTAAAGCCCAAGTTCTTTCACCAGCTTCTCGGCCTGAGTAGTTTTTCCACTTCCGGGAGCACCAGATATAACAACAACAATCATTAAGTAAATATTTTTTCAAAAATACAAATTAAAGCCGAATGCACAAGTGCCGATAGTATAAAACAAAAAGAGCGGTAAAATAACCGCTCTTTAGTTTATTATAAGAATATATTATTTAATAATAGTCTTAAATGTGTCATTATCGAAATACTTAAAGAACTCCATATCTTTAGCAGCAAATGCCTTTAAAGAAGGATCTTTTGTACAAGCTGTTCTTAAATTGTTAAATAAAAGTTCAGTGTCATTTTTGCGAGCACCTGCAATAGCTTTAAGATAGTAGTTATATGCATTGTCCTTATCCTGTCCACAGTCAGCAGCACGAACAGCAGCATCATATTCACCGTTTAACAATTTTGCAAGACCAGCATTGAATGAACAATATTCTCCATAAAACTCAGAAGCAGTTTTGTACTTAGCATTTTTAATAGCAATTGCACCTTGACCAATACTAGCTTCAGGAACACCAGTAGCAGATTTAAAGTTAGTTTCAGCTTCTTCAATATTACCTTCGGTAAGATAAACATTACCTAAGTTGTTGAATACAGTTGCATTAGCTTCGAGAGATTTTGCTTTTTCAGCTGCGGTTTTAGCTGCTGGATAATTACCTGCATTGTATTGAACTGCTGATAAGTTGTTAAAACCTCTCCAATCTTTTGGATACAATTCAGTTGTTTTGGTATAAATCTGGATTTTCTTATTATTATCTTCTGTTAATTTACCTAAATACAATAGTTCTTCAACTGAAAGTTTTCCAGGTTCTGAAGCAAAGAGTGCATCTATTTCTTCATCTGTATTACCAATGAGCATAATATTAACCTTAACTTCCGAACGACGTAATAATGGGTGAATTTCTTTTTCTAATTCTTGGAAAGTAGCAGTCATATTACGAATTTCTTCTTCACGTTTGTTTGGATCTGTATTCATGTTTACAACACGGATAATCATATCCTTATCAGCAAGATTTGATTCAGAAACTGCTTTCTTGAAACCTTCCCAGTCTTCTTCAGTTATTAAATATTTAAAAAAACTTTCATTTTTGAATTCATCTATTTTTTTAAATTCAGATTTAACGTATTTATCAATAGTTTTTCCACGGTCACCGGAAACCTGAGTATTTCTATCAATTGTTCCTTCAGGAGAAGCATAAGAAGTTAGTTCTATACTTACAAAGTTTTTTCTTTCATCCTTTGCAACTTCGTTGATAAAATCCTTTAAAGCAACCATTTCTGCTCTTTTGATTTCAGCCGGTTTCAAATCTGCACGATTTTTATCATAATTAATTTGACCTATTTTACTGTCCGGATGATCTTTTACAAATTTATCTTTTGCAGTAGAACTCTGTCCAACAAATTTAACTAGTTCAGGGGTTGCAACAATACCTTCAGCAATAACTTCAGGATCAAATTCGCCTGTTTTTGAGCCTTTGGTAGCGACAATTCTCAATTCGAGAGTTGATCTTCTCATTGCAGGTATATATTCGAAAGATTCATTATATGAAAATCCTCCGCCTGCTTTGTACTCGATAACTTTTGCGTTACCTTTAATTTTTTCTCCTTCAACATAAATAGGAGTCAAAGCTTTTTCGCCACCTTCCCATACTAAAGTTGGGGTAATAGTAGCAGTAACTTTTTTGTTGAAGTATTTTTCCGGAAAATTACCTTTAATACTAACAGCTACCTTTCCTCCGTGAACTTCAAGGATTTCGGGATTTACTGAATAATTAATATCATCAGCATTTTCAATCATCTTTTTCAAACCGTTACAACTACTGAACATCATCACTGTAATAGCTGCAAGAACGAAAATTAAGGTCTTTTTCATAATTTACTCTTTTTTATTATTTAACATTTAAATTAATTCTAGTGAATTTTACTATGCAAAAATAATAATGATTTTGATATAAAAAAAAGAAAAACATCTGTTTTTATAATTTAAAAAACAATTCTGTTAATTCCTTCTTTATAATTTCCATCAAATATAGTATTTACAAGCATTTTATAATCACGCTTATTGTTAACAAAATCAATAGTATTTGTATCAATTATGAGAATTTTTAGGCTGTTTTGCTGTTTAAAGAAGTTAAAATATCCATTTTCTATACTTTTCAGGTATTCAAAACTAATATCTTGTTCATATTCGCGACCTCTTAACTTTATATTACTAATGAGATTGTCAACAGACTTATGTAAATAAACATAAAGATCGGGTTTTGGCAACGAACTGTAAATTATATCGAACAACTGTCTGTACAATTTATATTCATCCTCCTGCAAGGTTGAAGAAGAAAAAATCAAAGATTTCATAAAGAAATAATCTGATACTATCAGTTCGCTAAACAAGTCAAAACTTTCAAGATTTTTTTTCAATTGATTATATCTGTCAGCTAAAAAGGATAACTCTAACGGGAAAGAATATCTTTCGGGGTTTTTGTAAAACTTTGGCAAAAAAGGATTATCGGCAAATTGCTCGAGTATAAGTTTCGCATTTCTTTCAGATGCTATTTTGTTACACAAAGAAGTCTTACCTGCACCAATATTGCCTTCTATTACCAAATACCTTAAATCCATACATTCAAAATAAATATTTAATTACGAAGTATTTTCAAAATTTTATTAAATTTTATTAACCAAAAAGGGAATCACATTTTTATGTAAAAATATATCTCCTTAAAATAGAAACCGGAATATTGGGTTATCACTTTTGTATCTGTTTCAGCTACTTAAATTTATAACTTTAAGCAAAAACCTAATACATCTTCAACTCATTTTTTATCAAAATATAATTCCACATTAAAATTATTACTAAATTTGTAAGGGTTTTATAGCTGAAGTTGAGAATAATTTTTTAAAATATATAAAAACAAGATAAATGACAACTTTTGTTAAATACTTAATAATATTGTTATGCAATATCTTAATCAATAATGCTGCAATATATGGACAATTACAAGTTTTCGAAAAGACTTATGGCACAGAAGGAAAAGCTGAATTTGCTTACGAAGTGATTGAAACACCCGACAATGGGTATATTATGATTGGAATTTCAATGAATAATCCCAATCCCACCAATTCTCTTGACGGCAAGATAAAGCGAGTAGATATAAACGGAAATCTAATTTGGGAACAAACATATACTGGTATGAATGGAACAAACGATTTCTTCAGTTCTATTATTCCAAAGGGCATTAATTATTTAGTCGCAGGTAGTCGTTTCATATATTCACCACTACCTCCCTGGTATTTAAAAAAACAATTTTGGTTAATAGAGATAGATGAAACCGGATCATTAATTCAACAAAAGAACTTTGGTGGTAATGATGATGAAGCTGCTGAAAAAATAATTTGTACTGAAGATGGCGGTTATTTAATGCTGGGATTTACCAAAACTTTTGGGACACAACTTGGAGGTCAAGATGTATGGTTGCTTAAGCTAAATAATGAGCTTGATTCTGTGTGGTCGGTGACTTACGATTTTGGTGGTGAGGATAATGGAGTGGATATTTTACCAATAAATGACAAATATATTATTTTGGTAAACAGTTGTGTGGAAGATTGTAATACAGTTGCAGGTAACTTGGGATTTTATAAGTCAGATTCATATTACCTGCTAATTGATAATATGGGAAATTTAGAAGCAACTTATAGTATCAGTCCCGGATTAAAAAATAATTTAAAAACTATTAAATCTACAATTGACGGTGGGGCTGTTATTATTGGCGCAACTGATGCAGTTGCTCAGAATTATTGTCCCGATCTTTGGGTAATTAAACTTGACGAGAACCTTGATACCATTTGGACAAAAATTTATGGAAATCCAAATGCCTATGATGGTGGCAGAGGGATTTTTCAACAAGATGACGGTAATTATTTCGTTGGAGGATATAGCCAATCATTTGTAATACCCGAAGTTAGAGATTTTGATTGCCCCTGGGTTATGAAGCTAGATTATAATGGTGACAGCATTTGGTCATTTATCTCGGGAACAGTGAACAATGACGGCATTATGAATATCATTCAAACATCTGACGGGTCAATAGTTGCAACCGGATATTATGAACTGGATTCAAAACCTGAGTCTTTGTTTGACCTTGATTTAGGTCCCGGCAAGTTTTATCTGCTTAAGTTAACTGATATAACAGATATAAGCAGTTTAGAATTAAATAATAGATTTGTTCTCTATCCCAATCCAGTAAATGAAATAGTTTACATTAAAACGGATGAAGATAAATTTGAATTAGAATTAGTTGATATTCTTGGGCAAATATTAAAGAGTGAAAAAGATATTAAAACTATATATATAGGAGACCTAGCTCCAGGAACATATATTATTAGGATTAAATGGAATAATAACCTCGTTCAGAAAAAAGTCCTTGTTTATTAAATAATAAAATTACATTTCATTATGATTTATTTAGCTTATTTTTAAGCTAAACATTCCTCTTTTTTATCATAATTTGAAATCATTGCAATATAAATTGATTATAGAATTAAACTATTAATATCAAACCTAGTCAAAACTACTATTTTTGTATTATTAAATTTATGATAAAAATCCAAATATATTTCGTCTTCCTAATCTCATTAATTTTATTTACACTGTTTTATCAAACTTCATCAGGTCAGGAAAACAGACATTATTCAATATCAGGAGTTTTAATGGACTCTACAAGTTCACAACCTATCGAATTTGCTTCAGTAGCTATATACAAAATGCCTGACACATTATTAATAACAGGGACAATTACAAATGCAAAAGGAGAATTTGTCTTAAACAAATTAGAGTCCGGTAAGTATGTACTAATATCAAGCTTTGTGGGATATCAAGCTAAAACAAAGAATGTAATAATTAATAATGCTTCTGTTAATCTTGCAGAACCGGTTTATTTGACAAATTCCTTATTACTTCTAAATGAAGTACAAATTACAGCTATAAGTGATGATAAGCAAATCACAATAGAAAAAATAAAAATTGATGTTGCCCAAAGCATTTCTTCAGTAACAGGTAATGTAACGGAGGTACTAAAAAGCCTTTCGTTTATAAGTATTGACATGGACGAAAATATTTATCTACGTGGGAACAAAAACATCCTTGTCTTAATTGATGGTATTCCAACAACAATTTCAACTTTAAATTCGTTACCTGCATCAAGTGTTGATAATATCGAAGTTATAACAAATCCGGATGCAAAATATGATGCCGAAGGAACCGGAGGAATTATTAATATAATCACAAAAAGACAAAATCTCTCCGGGCTTAGTTGTGCTACATCCTTAAATTATGGCTTCAATAGTAAAACTAATGGAGGATTAAGTTTTAATTATTCAAAAGGCATTTGGAATTTAGGTTTCAATTACAATGGCAAATATGAAAAAAACGATATACAAAGCAATTTAACGCGACAATTATATACTCAGAATATTATTTTAGAACAAGACGTTCAGTCAACACAAATTAATCCGACCCATAATGCAGCATTGCTAATTTCTGCAAAACCTAGTAAAAAAGATGTTATATCTCTCAACACCAAAATCATTACTCCTAAATTGAATAATATCCAGATTATTACAGGCAGACAAATTAATGATACAATACCTGACTTTTTCTTTAATAGAGAAAATAATATAGTCTTTTCCAGGAAGACTATCGAAAGTAGTCTTTCTTATAAGAAAATACTCGAAAGGTATAAAAGTGAATTTTCTTTTAATGCTTCTTTTTCCAGAACAAAAGGTTCGAGACCTGCTGAATACTATATTGAGCATGAACTATTGCAAAAATCATTAGGTGGAGGTGCTCCAACTAATATGACTTTTCAGGCTGATTATTTCAAATCAATATTTAGTGGTGGCAAAATTGAATATGGTATAAAAGGATTCTCAAGATGGAACAGTTTTAACTATGAGTTTTATGATTTGGATACAATTTTAAACAAATGGAATTTAAATACATTATTTAGCAACGATTTGGAGCATCATGAATACATCTATTCATCTTATCTGATGTATTCAGACAGTTTATTTAAAACAATATATTTTAAGGTTGGTTCTCGCATAGAATATAATACATCAGAATTAATTCAAAAATCAATTAATGACAGAGTTTACAAAGAATATTTATTACCTTTTCCTTATTTGCTGATTAAACATGATTTAAATGAACATAACAGTATTGCACTAAGTATAAACAGAAGGATTACTCGTCCCAGTTATCCACAATTAAATCCTTTCATCAATGTAATTGACCAAATGACTTATGAAACAGGGAATAAAGAACTACAACCGGAAATTATTGATAAAATTGAATTGAATTACTCATTATTTTTGAAGAAATTTGTGTTTAAATCCAACATTTATTGTAGTAAGACAAAAGATTATATCGCACAAGTATCAATATTCTCCGAGCCTGACAAATTGATAATTACATATATAAATGTTGACAAACAAAGTAAATCCGGTGGAGATTTTGATTTAACTTATAAATTCAACAAGTACTTTTCTATAAATTCGGGATTTTCTATTTTCTACTTAAAAACAATTGATCAATACAATGAATTAGAATTAAATACTAACAACCTTGCATGGACAGGCAATTTAAAAGCAATAGTAAAACCCGATAAAAACACCGAATTTCAGATATTGTTGAATTATAATTCTCCAATCGAGTTGCCACAGTTTAATTTATGCGAAATATATTATGCAGATATCGCAGTTAAAAGAACATTTTTTAACAATAGATTTTCAGTCAGTCTAAGCCTTACAGATATTTTCAATACTCGTAATTGGGAAATACAGTCAGATAATATAATTTATAAACTCAACAATTACAGCAAAAAAGAATCACGTATATTTTGGATAGGGCTAACATATAATTTCAACTCGTATCAACAAAATAAAACACAAAAAAATGTGGAAAACGATACTGATTCCGGAATTATTAAACTTGGACAGTGATTCATATAAATGCTAGGCTAGGAAATATGCTATAACCTGTTAATTATTAATCTATCATAAATTCAATTAACATTTGTGGATTTTTATTTAAATTTTAATCTAGAGCGACTATTATGTTTTATTTTTGTATAGAGATGAGCAATTTTTTTCTCTGCAAATTAATAATGCATATCTTTATTCTTTATTAACGAATAAAATATTTTTGTAAAAGTTAGTTATTTTGAAAAGTATAACCACAAATAAATTCAATAATTTAAAAACTATGAACATAATACTATTTTTCGCACTCATAAGTTTGTTTTCTTGCCATTCTCCACAGACATCAAAGATTTCTCCAAACAATGAAATATTAACCGACACAGTAGAATGCAGCAATTTGTATCCATTTCAGGGGTATTACATTGATCTGGATAATAACAATGCATTATTAATTGATGGAATTCCTTCTACAAACTTTAAGAATTGTTCAAAATATGCTCATAGGTTTAAAAGCATTATTGCCGATTCTGTTTATTTAAACGGAAGAATTTTTAAAATTGAAAAAAATAAAAACAAAGGAATATATAATCTCAATATTTTTGATGGGACAAAACTCATTAATACAATAAAATTACCTGTAGAAAACCCACTGCCCGAAGTTCATGAGTATTATATTTATATTCTCCCGTATAAAAATGATGTTATTATGTTTATGGAAGATATGTACACTACTCATTATATAATTTGCAAATACAATGCAGACGGCAAGGAGCTAATGCGTACAGAAATTGAGCATACCTATATAACCCACCCTGATCCTGAGACAAATTATTATCACCGTTATCTTTATTTTATTGATTTAACAGCCTCGCAGATGATTTTCACTTCACATATTGCATTTGCTGATAAGTTTAAAACAATAGTTTTATCTATGGATAATTTTAGGCTTAATGGACAAATTTCAGGCTGACAAGTAGTTGAGTATTAGTAATAACAATACCTTTGAGCATTTGAAAGCTATGAATAAAAAATTTGCTATTACTGTGGTTCTAAAAGGACGA